>JAEEGK010008700.1_pt1 | contig 23895 bp, 9 predicted proteins | sample 8958771 | NCBI WGS metagenome assembly JAEEGK01 (sample SAMN16246547, study PRJNA631951) | gut metagenome | biome: gut microbiome; feature: rumen; material: SC-attached | host: Bos | place: Iran: Karaj | collected 2018-10
CAATCCCCAATCCCCAATCCCCAATCCCCAATCCCCATTTTATAAATAAATATAAATTTAAAATTCTGAAAAAATTTAAAATAAATAATAATAATAATAATATAAATAAATATTTATTTAAATTAAAATTTAAACTTCTATTATATAAATAATAAAAGAACAAGATAAAATGGAAAAATATGAATTTATTTCTTTAATAGGAAAAGGAAACTTTGGTTCTATATCAAAAATTAGAAGAATATCTGATAATAAAATATTAGTATGGAAAGAACTTAATTATGGAAACATGGATGAAAAAGACAAGCATCATATAGTATCAGAAGTAAACATTTTAAGAGAACTTCATCATCCCAATATAGTAAAATATTATGATAGAATAATAGATAAAAAACAAACTAAAATATATATTGTAATGGAATATTGTCAAGGAGGTGATTTAAGTCAATTGATTCGTAGATGTAGACATAATAAAGAATATATTTCAGAAGAAATAATATGGAAAATATTTACTCAAGTTGTTTTGGCTCTTCATTGTTGTCATTCGCATAAAAATGGAAAAATATTACATAGAGACATAAAACCTAGTAATATTTTTTTAGATAAAGATAATAATATTAAATTAGGTGATTTTGGTTTATCTCGAATTCTTTCAAATGAATCAAATTTTGCTTATTCAAATGTTGGAACTCCTTATTATATGTCTCCTGAACAAATTGATGAAAAATGTTATAATGAAAAAAGTGATATTTGGTCTTTAGGATGTTTTTTATATGAAATAACAAATTTACATCCTCCATTTGAAGCAACTAATCATTTGAGTTTAGCCCTAAAAATAAAAAGTGGAAAAATTGAAAAAATAAATGGAATGTATAGTAAAGAATTAGAAAGAGTTATTTTATGGATGATGAATATTAATCAAAATAAAAGACCAAGTGCTGAAGATTTAATAAATTTACCTATGGTAAGTTTAAGAATAAGAGAAAAAAAAATTAAAGAGAGTTGGAATAGATATAAAAAATATGAAGAAAGTTTGAAAGAAAAAGAAGAAAAATTAAAATTGAAGGAAAATAATTTAAATTTAAGAGAAGAATTAATAAATAATAGAGAAAAAGATTTAAAAGAAAAAGAAGAAAAATTTTTTTTAGAAAAAAAATCTTTTTATGAAAGTAAAAATGATAATAATAATAATATTCATGAGAAAATATATAGTAATGAATTGAGTTATGAAAAATATGTTAATAAAAATAATAATAATATTAATGAAAATAATAATGAATTTAGTTATGGAAGTTTATTAAAGAATTCTAATAGTAAAATATATGATTCAAATATAAATAATAATTTAAGTAATTATAATTTAGAATATACTTCGAATTCTAATAATAATGTCAATAGTATAATTAATAATTCTAATATTAATTATGATAATTCAGAAGAATTGCCAAAAAATTTTTATAATGAATATCTTTCAATACCACAATTAACAAATAAATATAATCAAAAAAATAATAATGTAGTTAATAATAAAAAAAATAATAATGAACCAAATAATAATAATAATAACAATGATAAAATTAAATTTAAAAGAAATAATTCTTTTAATAAAACATATACAAATAATAATTTAGATAATGATAATAATAATTCTCAAAAATATAGTAGTAGTATTTTAAAAATAAAACCTAAAATTTTGATCCCTTCTTCAAATAATAATATAAATCATTCTTTGAGAGAAATATATAAAAAACCTTCTTTAACAAGTAATCATTCAACTAATTTAAATACAGTTACAAATTTAAATTCAAATAATAATAGTCTTCAAAATAATAGCCAAATTCATACAATGATTTATCCTCAAAATTTAAAACAAAACCAAATGTCTATTTATTCTTCTAATAATAATAGTTTGGAAAATAACAATATAAATAATAGGGTTAATAATGTTTTATATTCTAATTATTTAAATAGTGAGTTTAATAATAATAGTAATAACAATAATTTTAAAAAACATAATAATCAAACAATTTCTGCATATAGTATAAATGAAATTAATAATAATAATAATAATAATGATAAAAATGTTATTAAACCTAAAAATAAAATGACAATAGATTATTCAAATATAAATGACGATAATAATAATACTAATTTTAATATGAATAATTTAAATTTCAATATTAATAATACAAATATTAATATGAACTTTATTAATAATAACAATAATAATATTGATGATAATATTAATGATAGTAATAATAATGAATTAAATATAAAAAAATTAAAAAATAATAAGAGTTCTTTAAATATAAATAGAAATATATATTCTAATAATAAATATAGAGAGAATAGAACACCTAGACAAAATAATTATCTAATTACAAGAAACAATTCAATTAATTATTATAATAATAATAATGTCATTAATTATAGACTTATAAATACAAGTTATAAAAAACGTTCAAATTATAATTATAAAACTCCTAATACAAGTAGAAGATTAGAAAATTATTTATAAATTTATAAGTAAAAAATTTTTAATAATTATTAATATATAATATTATATAATTTTATACATATATTATACTTAATTTAATTCATATTTTTTGATTAAAAATAATTTATATTATATTATATAAATGAAAAATACTTTCTTCTATATATTATTATATTTATATTAATATTTATTATTATAAAAAATTACCAAAATTAAAAATATTTTCTTAATTTTATTATTATATAAATATTATTAAATATTATTATTAAATTAACTTTAATTCTTATTATATATTATTATTTATTTATTTTTTTTCATAAATTGAAAATAAAATTTAATATAATATTTATAACTAAAAATATTAAAACAATATTTTTTACATCATTTATATAATCTATAATTAATATTTTGGAAATAAATAAAAAAAATTTTAAATTAATTTTAATTAAATCAAATTTATTAAAATAATTTGACTATTATTTAATAATATATAAATTTAAAAACTTTACAAAATAATCATAAATTTATTATTTTTAATTAATTTTTAATAATTTTATCACAAATTTAAAAATAAATAAATGAATTAAATTATTAATAATAAATATATTTATAAATTAAAAATAAAATAAATTAAAAAATCTAATTTAAAATAAATGTCTTCACTTAAATTAACTTTAGCATTTCTTTTAATTGCCTTCTCTGTTTCCTATGAATATGATAAAGATGGTTCTTTAAAAGTTTGGTATGCAAAAGACCAAGACATTTATAAAGGAAGAGCTCTTCCAGATGGTTGCAACACAACAGTATGTAAAGAACCTAATTTTTGTCAAGAAAGTGTATGTTTATGTGATGATAAATATGCAAATTATCCATTCATAGGATATAAAGGAGAATATTGCACATATAAAAGAAAAAGACAAGTAGTTGCTTTTCTTTGGGAATTATTTACTAATGTAGGTGTTGGTCATTATTATATTCATCAAGTTGTTAGAGGAGTTTTCAAAACTATAATGATGGTTACACCTTTAACAATATTTATTTTAGGTAAATTAAAATTATTAAAATGGAAATTTAATGAAGGTACAACTGGAATTGTTATGTGTTCTATTTTATGTGCTACTGGAGTTGGAGCTTTTGTTTGGTGGCTTGTTGATGCTATTCTCTTTGGATTAAATAAATATAGAGATTTTAATGGAGTCCCACTTAAACATTGGTAGATTATAAAATTCTTATTTAAATAATAAAATAATATTTAATTATTATTATTTTTAAAAATTTTTTATATAAAAAATTAAAAAAAAATTAAAATATTTAATAATATTAAAATTTAGTTAAAAATATTATTTATATAATTTTTTAAATCAATTAATTTATCTTTTATTTCTTCTTCTAAAACATAATTTTCTTTTATATTTATTATTTCAAATATTTTATAATAAATATCAAATAATATATATTTAACATAATTCATTTCTTTACTATATCTAATATCTTTCTCAAATTTTTTTTTTTCACTTCGAAAACTTTTTTTAAAAATTTCTATTGAATTTTCAATTATTTCTTCATTTAAATTAATCATTCCAGCTAAAATTATTCCATATTCTTTAACAATATTATCTTTATTATTATTATCTTCATTATCAATATAATTATCATCTAAAAAATTTTTTTTAAACTTCATTTTATATAAAAAATCAAACTCATTTTCATTACAAGAAATTTCCATACATCCATTAATACAACCAAAATAAAAATTACTTAACCAACTTATTATATCATTATGACTAGAAATTATAATATAACTTCCATTAAATTTTTTTGAAAAATAATCAAGTAAACTTATACTAATTGCTAAAATATCATAATTCATATAATTTTCAAATGGTTCATCTAATAATATTAAAGAATTTTTAGAATTGCTATTAATAACTTTTTGAATTTCAATAATTTGTGAAATAAAACTTCCTCTTTGTTCATAAATACAATCATTATTATCAAATTTACTGAAAATAAAATTACGAATTTTAAAATAAAAAAAATCACATGGTATTAATGAGCCTATTTGGCTTAATATAATTAATAATGATAATTGTTTCATATAAGTAGTTTTCCCACTTGCATTTGGACCTTTTATTAAAAGTATATTAAATGGATTTATATAAAAATAATCATTAGGAATTATTTTAATATTATTGTTATTATTATTATTATAAATATCATAAAATTTTTCTAATAAAGGATGTCTACAATTTTTTCCATAAATAAAATTATTATTATTATAATTATTACTATTATTAGGTTCATCATAAATAATTTTTGGTGTACATAATTTTCCTGAATTTAAAGCATAATCAGCGAATGCGATTAAAACATCTAAATTTGCAATATATCCGCTCATTACATATAAATAATTAATTTTTTTTCTTAATAATACAATTACATTTTCAAGATTATTAAAAGAACATTCAATTAAATCTCCTTTAATTTCTTTTATTCTTTGACTAAGTGAAATTAAAGTATTATTTGAACATGAAATTTTTTTTCCATTTTTTTTATAAATTTCAAAATTTTTTTCATCGAAATATTTTTCATTAATATTTATATAATATCCTTTATTTTCACTATAACATAATTTTATATTTGGGTCATTTGTTAAATTTTTTAATTTTTCATATTCATTATAAACTGCATTTAAAGTATCTGTATATGTTTTTCTTGAAATATCTAAAACATTATTAATACCGTCTTTAATTAAAAAAAATATATTTTCGTATTTTCGATTTATTCTATTTAATTCTTTTTTATTATTATTATCATTAAATTTCATTACATCATATTCATTTATATATTCATTTATATTTTCCAAAATATTACTAAAAATTTTATTATCAAAATAATTTGTAATATTCACCAAAACTTTATTTTTATCTAAATTTTTAACACGTTCATTAAAATCATTTAAAACACTTAAACAATTTCTAATTCCTTCAATAGCCTCTAAAATATTTTTTAAAACATTAATTGTTCCTTCAAAATTATTAATTTTATGCATTAATTTTGAAATATAAATTTCTAATTCTTTAAACAAAACAATATTATCTTTTAAATATAAATATAATTCCTTATTACTTATAAATTCATTTACGATAATCTGTCTTTGTTTAATATTATTTTCATTAGTAAAAGGTTGCAAAATATTACTTCTTAATAAGCGACTTCCACTTATTGTTCTACAATGAAATAAACTAAATAATGAACCGAAAGTTTTTTTATATTTTTTATTTATTAATAATTCCAAATCAACAGTTGTATTAAAACTTATATTTAAATGATTTTCTAAATAATGATAATGAATATAATAGTTATCTGTTATATTATAATTAGGATTATTTTCTAAATATTTTATTAATCCTGACAAAGAGGCCATACAAACATACTTAATTGAAATTTCATCAGTATTTAATTCTTTTATTAAACTTTTTAAATAAATTTCTTTTCCGAAATCTTCATTAAAATTTTTGCGTAATTGAAATCCAATATAAACTGAATTGAAAATACTTTTTATCATTAAATGAATTGATGTATTTTCACTTTTTTGATTCATTACTATTTCAATTGGACGCCAATAATTAATCATTGTTATTGTATTTATATATGATTCATTATCAATAAATTGGGTTATATAAAATTCCATTGTTCTAAAATTAAAAGCGGTTATTCCTACTTCTCTTGCATAGTTTTCAATTATTGATAAAATATATTCTTGAGAATTGTATTTGTTTGATTTTAATATACTTGATGTTAAGCGATGAATTGTGCTATTTGTTTTATTTTTATTGGTTTTAATTTTATTATTATTTTTATTGTTAGAATTTGTTTTTTTATTTATATTTGAATTTGTTGAATTTAATAATGAGTTATTATTATTATTGATTCTTGAATTTGTTGAGGAAGAAAATGTATTTGATTTTAAATTATTTATTGATATATTATTATTTGTGTTTGATGATGAATTTGATGAACTAAAACCTAAATTATTTATTTGTTGTAAATTTAATTTTTTTGGAATAAAAATATTATTATTTATTTTATTTGAAGATGAATTATTATAAAAAGAATTTGAATCTGTTAAATTTATATTATTAGAAGATATTGGATAATTAAAATTGGAATTATTATTAATATTAATATTATTAATATTATTTACTAAAAAATTTTTATTTAATTTATTATTATTGTTATTATTGTTTATTTTAATATCAGTTGGAAAATTTTCTAAATTATTAAAAGTTTTATCATTTAAAGAATTATTCAAATTATTTTGATTTTTAGAAATATCAATAAAATTATTTTTATTCCAATTCATTCAAAAAATAAATTTTTTTAACTAAAAAATTAAATATTAAAACAATATATATATAAATTATATAATTTAAATTTTTAATATTTAATTAATAATAATCAATATAATAATTAATTAATCAAATAATTATTTAATATTTAAAAATAAATTAGTATGACTACGACATTAAGTAATGCCCAAAAACGTTTATTAAATGATTTAAAACAATTTAAAGGAGATGATAACGATACAGTTTTAGCAACTCCTCATGATGATAATATATTTAAATGGGATTGTGTAATATTTGGACCAGAAGATTCAGTTTGGGATGGAGGATGTTTTAAATTAGAAATGGAATTTTCAGAAGATTATCCATCTAAAGCACCTAAAGTTACATGTAAATCAAAAGTTTTTCATCCTAATTTTTATGTAGATGGAAGAATATGTATAGATATATTACAAGATCAATGGAGTCCTATATATGATATTAAATCTATTTTAACTAGTATACAATCATTATTAACTGATCCTAATCCTAATAGTCCTGCTAATGCTGAAGCTGCAAGATTATATAGAGATAATATTCAAGAATATAATAAAAGAGTTAAAGAATGTGTTGAAAAAAGCCAAGAAGAAGATGATGAATAAATAATTAGTTAATAATTATTTTATTAAATTTTTTATTATTTTTGTTATTAATATTATTATAAAATATTTATTTATATTTTTTTGTATTAAAATAATTTTTATATTTGAAATTTTTATTTTAATTAAAATTATAAATGCAAAATGAAATTATATTAGAAGATAATAAAATATATATGTTATTAGATAATATATTTGAAAAAGATAATTATAATAAAAACAAATATTTACCTAAATTTAAGGAATATAAAAATATAATTAAAAGTATTAATCAGTTTATTTTATCTTTCAAAATTGATTCAAACTCAGAAGAAAATAAAATAAAAATATTAAAAATTTTTAAAAAAATTATTCAAAATTCTCCAGAATTAGGTTATTATTTTATAAATAAAAATTTATTAAATTTAAATGATTCTTTATTAGAAATATTAATAGATAATTATTTACAAACAAAAAATGAAAAATATATTGAAACACTTGAAAATTTTTTTACTAATTTATTATCAATACTTACTATAAATAAACCAATATATGATTATATATATAAAATTATATCTAAACAATATGAAAAATTTGATTCAAATTTATTTATAAAACAAATTGATTTGTTGAATGTATTTTATGGAAAAAATGCAATAAAATATTCAAACACATTTTTACCTAAAAATTATTTTTATTTTAAAAATAGTGGTCATTTAATAAATTTATTAGAACAAAAAAATTTTAAATTAGAATTTTTAAATGGATTTATAATTGTTATTTGGTTTTATTTAGAAAGTTTTAATCAACAAAACGAGCAAGTTTATTTAATTGAATTAAATGGAGAGGAAGAAATTATTAAAATTAAACTAGATAATACAAAAATATGTTTTATTTATAATGGAATAGATTATGATGAAATGTCAATAAATATTGTAAAGGATAAATGGATTCAATTACATTTAATTTTAGATAAAAAAAATAATTCTATTATGCTAAATGTTTATTATGATAAAGATAATAATGATAAAATTATTAATAATAAAAATAATAATTATTCTAAAAGAAATAAAAATATAAAAGAAAAAAAAGATAAAAATATTCACAATGACGATAAATTTTCAAAAAAACTTAATATTAGTAATATTAAAGCAAATTTTATTAGTATGGTTTTTTTTAATGAATTTATTGGAAAATTTACTTCAATTTTAATATTATCAAATTTTAAAAAATATCAAGATAAAAAAATGAAATTATTATATGGAATTCATAATATTAAATTATTCAATAAATTTATTAATGAAAAAAAAGATATTATAGATAATAATTGTTTATTAATTGCTCCTTTTACTTGCAATAATATAACAAACACATTAATAGATCCAATAAATAATATTAAAGGAAATATCAATTTAGATAATTTTAATAATATATATCATTATAAAAATAATATAAAAAATATAAATAAAATTGGAGGAAGTATAAATATTTTACCTTTATTTGAAATATTATTATTAAATTCGAATGATTCTCAATCAGAAAAAATTTTGATTAATATTTTTAATTTATTAAATAATATAATTATAGATAAAGAAAAAAATTTTACTGAATTTCATTCATCAAAATTTTTTGAAATATTGAGTATTATTTTAATAAATATTCCTAATGAATTATTTGCTAATAATAAAATATTATTAATTCATTTAATTGGAATTGGACAACAAATAAAAACTAATTTAGATAAAAAAAAAGATTATAAATCAAATGATTTGAGTTTTTATAAAAATATTTTATTTAATGTAGAATTTTTAAAAAAATTTTCAATCGAAAATTTAAATATTCTTTGGAAAAATATATTAACAGGATATAATGATTCTAAAATAGATTTTATTGACATGATTATGAATATTGAAGATTTAGTTAATTTATTATTATATTTATCTAAAAATAATAATATAAATGAAGATTTAAATAAAATTTTGAAAAAGGTTTTTTATAATGTTAATGTTGATGAAGAAGAAAGAGGATTAATATTTGAAATATTATATAAAAAAGAAGAAATTTCTGATAATTTAGTTATTAATATTTTGAATGTTTTAATTGAATTTTTTGATTTGAAAAATAAAGAAAAAAATGAAATTTATTTTTATAGAGAAAAAAATTTATATTATTTATTTGAAAAAAAAAATTTTTTTGAAGTAATATTATATTTATTAACATGTGATAATTTGGAAATTAAATTATTAGTAGTTGAATTAATAAAAATAATTTATGCTGATTATATAAATTGTAATGATTATTATTATAAAATTTTTATATCAAAACATAATTTTCTAAAAAAAAACGATAAAAATGAAATTAAATTATTTATTGAAAAATTTATTAAAAAAAATATCATTTTTAATTTAAGTAATAAATTAATTGACTATAAAGAAAAAAAAAATGAAAATATTTTTAAAGATGATAGTTTTTTAGATATTAATGAAAAAGAAATAACACCAAATCCTTCAAAACATGTAATTATTAACTTTCCATCAGATTTAAAAACTAAAACTAATAATGATAAAAATAAAATAAGACTTCATAGTAAATCATTTAAACTTCCAAAATTAAAAAATAATATATTAAATAAATCATTTGAAAAAAAAGAAAGCAATTTAATAGAAGAACCAAATGAATCAGAAAAAAGTTCAGTTACTGTAAAGAATAAAAACAAAAAAAAAATAATTTTTGATATTACAAAAATTAAAAAGAAAAAAAAGAAAAAAAAGGAATATTCAAAATCTTGCTTAAATTTATATAATATATTAAATTTACAAGAACAAGAAAAAATTTTATTTAAAAAAGAGAAAGAAAAAACTATAAAAAAATTCAAATCTGAAAAAATAATTCATTTTAATTATTCTTCATTAAAAATAAATACTGAATTAATAAATAAAGAAAATGAAATTCATATTCAAAATTTTAATCAAAAAATTTTTTTATTATCTAAACATTGTGTAGATTTTATAGAAGGGAAAGATACAAAATCAGATTGTAAAAAAGAAATATTTGATATTCATAAACATAATAACAATATAAATTATGAAAATAATATTAATAATTATAACAGCGAAGATGAAAATAAAAATAATAACATAATAATAGAAGATTCAGATGAATACAAAGGAAGTAGTTTAAGTTTAAAAAAAATAGATAAAGAAAAAGAAGAATTTCAAATAAAAGAATATAATATTAATACATTTTTAAATGAATTAAATATTAATCAAGATGAAAGAAAATATATAGAAACAAAATTAAATGAATTTGAAGAAAATAAAATAAAAGTAATTAATCAAAATAAATTTTTATATATTTGTTCATTTTTAAATAATTGGGATAATGATGCATTTGAAAATAATGAAAATGATTATAATTTTTTTATTTTAAAATGTTTATTTCAAATTTGTGAATATACAAAAAATTTAAAAATTATTCAACACACATTAAATATACTTGATAAAAAAATTAATAGTTCAAATTGTAATAATAATATTTATATAATTTTGTTTAAAAACAAATTTTTAATTAAAACTATTATTAAATATATTTTTATAAGTTTCATGCATTTAAAAAACAAAGAATTTAAATCTAATTACAAATATTTTGATGAAAATATTTATAATAAAATTGAAGATATATATAATAAATCAAATAGTATATTTAATAAACTTTTTGAATATAATATTAAAAAATATAATGAAAAAAATATTAAACAAAATTATTATATTTTTTATTTATTAAGTTTAGTTTTGAACTATTATTCACGATATGAAAATTATGTAGATCTTTTTTTGTCTGAATTTATGAAAAATATTATTAATATATATCATAAACCAATCATATCTAAAAATAATATTAATGAAAAAATAATTATTAATTACATTGAATTTATAAGTATATTTTATGAATATTGTTTTATAATAAAAAGAATTTTTAAACTTAATGAAAATATATCCGATATTTCAAATCCAGAAAATAGTAATATATTAAGCTATTTATGTTTAGGAATAAGAAATTATAATCAAATAAATAATGGTACATCAATCTGGAGTGATTTTTATCTTTATGATATTATATATCAAGATATAATGAAGATAATTGGTTTAAAATTAAGAAATAAATATAATAAAAAATTAGAAAAAACTGTTATTTCATTTGATATTCAAGATTTTGATGATATAATTGCTGATAATTTATCTGATAAAGATAAAAAATTTAATTTATTTTTTAAGTATTTTTTTAATTATTATAATTTTGATGATAAAAATATAAATATAAAAGAATTAAATGCTGTTAAAGTAATAACAATTTTTAATGTTTTATTTTTTTTTCAAACAGATTTTACTAAAGAAAATATTGAATTAATTAAAAAACTTTTAAATAATTTTCAATTTTTTTTAATTTTTTGTATAATAGCTTATCATGATGGATTTAAAAAAAATGAAGAAAAAAATCAAATTTTATTTATTGTTATATCTTTTTCTTTAGATTTTATAACAAATTTATTAATATCAGAAAAATCAAATGAAAATTCAAAAATTAAAGATTATATTAAAAATGTTGTATCAAATGTTTTTATATTTATTATCAAAATAAAAAAAGAAAATGAATTTATTATTTTTAAATCATTAATAGAAGAAAAAATGTTTTTTAAAATACATAACAACAATCATCAGGATATAACTTTTTCAGATTTTATATTAATGAATTCGAAAGAAATAAAAAATCAAATTAATAATAATAAAATAATTAAAGAAAAAATTAATAATAATTTATTTAATAAAGATTTACTTAAAAATCTTATTGATTTTAGAATTAAAAGTCAATATTTAATAAAAAAAAAAGAATATTGTCATTATTATAATATATATGAAAAAGATATGAATAAAAAATCATTATATATTATTTTCTATAAAAATTTGTTAAAATATAAAAATGAAAATATTAAACAAATTAATTTAAATATCTCAAATTTAAACATGAAAAAAATTTTTCACATAAAAAAATTAAAAAAAAAATATAGAAATATAAAAAAAAATTTATTTAGTTGGAATGGCTCATATAGTGATTTAGATTTATTTTATACAAATAAAAAAACATATCAAATTAAATATAAAATATTAAATCATTATTCAAAAACTTTTTCTATGCCAATTTTAATTCCAATTTATGATTTTAATTATTATTTATTAAAATTTTCATCTTATAATAAACCATATGATATGTTTAAAAAGAATTTTAGAGATAATTTTTATCAAATAAATTTAAATTTTTTACCAACAAATGAAGAAGAAAAAGAAAATAATAAAAATCAATTAAAAAATTTTTTCAATAATAAATGTTATAGTGTTTGTTTTGTTAAAATATCTCATCATATTAAAGGTGAAATTAATATACAATCAAAAGATAATAAAAATAAAATAATTTTTATTTCATATAATAAAGAAATTTATAATAAATTAGATGAAGATTATGATAATGATAAAAAAACATGTTTTGGTTCAATTTTACATTCAAATGTAACCCCTAAAGATTTAGATACATTTATTTCATTAAATATAAATAAGATTAATTTTATATTTCTTAGAAAATATTTTTATAGAAATAATGCAATAGAAATTTATACATCAATAAATAAATCATATTTCTTTAAATTTTTGAATGAAATAGAAAGAAATGAATTTATTAATAATGTTATTAAATATGGAAAAAATTTAAAGGAAATTAAAAATTATAAAAACATAATTATAGGTTATTTTAATAGTGATATAAATAATTTAAATGAATATTCATCAATGAAAAAAATTCAAAAATTATGGAAAAATAAAACAATTTCAAATTTTGAATTTTTAATGTGGATTAATATTTATTCTAATAGATCTTTTAGAGATATTATTCAATATCCTGTAATGCCATGGATATTAAAAAATTATAGTCAATTAAATATAAAAAATGAAAATGATATTGAAAATTATTTATTATATGAAAATTTAAGAGATTTATCTATTCCAATTGGAATGTTGGAATTAAATGAAAAAGGAAAAAATAGAAAAAAGATTTATTTAGATAATTATTTAACTATGATTGATGAATTAAATAATGTTTATAAATTAGACTTCCAAAATGATAGCAAAGATAATTTTATAATTGATATAGAAAAATTATATTTAGATTCAAATTTAGACTATGATTTAATTCCATATATGTATGGTAGTCATTATAATAATTCAATTTATACAAGTCATTATTTAACAAGAATTTTTCCATTTTCTTTTCTTGCTATAGAATTACAAGGAAATAGTTTTGATGCTCCAGAAAGATTATTTAATGATATTGGAATAAGTTTTAATAATGCCTCTTCTGAAAAATGTGATATAAGAGAATTAATTCCAGAAATGTATTATTTGCCTGAATTATTTATAAATATTAATAATTTAAATTTAGGGCATATATATTTTCATGAACAATTAATAGAAGTTGGAAATGTTAATTTACCAGATTGGTCAAATAAAAATCCATATATTTTTATTGCAAAAATAATGGAAATTTTTGAAAATGAAAAAATAAATATTGGTGATTGGATAAATTTAATTTTTGGTATAAATCAAATAGGAAAAAATTCAATAAAGAAACACAATTTATTTTTACCTTATTGTTATGATAATGTAATGGATAATAGATTACAATATAATTATAATAATATATTAGAAAAAGAAGAATTAAATTCTCAATTAAGATTTTGTGAATTTGGATTAAATCCAATAATAAGTTTCAATAAAGAATTGGATAATAAATCAAATCAAAAAGATAAATTTAAAGATAATAATATTATTGATAATATTATGAATATAAAAAATTATGAGTTAATAAATAATAATATTCAAGAATTACAAAATAAAGAATTATATTTTTATACTAATGATGATTTAATTTATGTAATATGTCATTATAATTTTAATATATTTCAAAAAATTAAATTAAAATTCGAATATAATAATAATTTAAAAATTGATAGTAAAGAAGATATAAATTTATTTACCCAAAATAAATTAAATTCTTTTTTTAAAAAAATTTTAATGATTTCTTTTGATAATAATTATTTTATATTTTCAGGATTTTATGATGGCTCATTATATATTTATAATCTCAAAGAGAAATTTGCATTTGAAAGGAAAATTTATTATTTAAATAAAATTAATTATGATAATAGTATAGTTACTTTTTTGACAATAAATAAAAGTAATGAATATTTATTTGTAGGAACAGAAATTGGAAATATTATAATATATAAATTAAATATTAAAAAAAAATTTTTCATTGATTTTTATAAAATTTTAACACATCATATAGATGCAGTTATATATTTAAATGTTAATGATAATTTAAATTTATTTGGTTCTTTATCTTTAGATAATTATCTAAATATATATACAATCCCAAAATTTCAAATGACTTTGTCTTTATTTTTAAATGAAAATATTAATTATGATTATTTATTATTATCAAGTAATCCTTTACCTTGTTTTTTAATATATTCAAATTCAAATAAAATATTACAATTTAAAATATATAGTATTAACGGTGAATTTATAAAAAATGAAGAAAATAAAATTGATGTGATTGAATATGATGATGAAAAATTAAATAATAAAAAATTTATATCACCTATTGTATATACAAATTATAATTTTATGGATTATTTAATATATGGTTATATTGACGTGATTGTTGTGAGAAAATTTCCTTTGATGGAAATTTATAATTATATAACAATTCCTCATAAAATAAAAAAATTATTTATTAAATATATTATAATTTCATCAAATAAAAAATGTATATATATTATTAATAATGAAGGAAATATATTTTTTAAAATTAGTAAAAAAAAATTAATTTAATGTTTGTATTGTTATATTAGTTAAAATAAATAATTTTAATTATTAATATTATAATTAAATAAGTTTTGATTAAAAATTTTTATTTTAATTAATTATAAATAAATTTATGAGCAAAAAAAAAAGTATTCAAATTGATGAAAAAAATCGAACATTAAATATGAAACAAATTTTAAAAATTCAAGAAGATTTATTAAATTTAAATCCATCAGATGATATTGAAAATATTATAGAAAAATATCCAATAAAACCACAAAATAATAATAGATTATCATTAAAAACTGATACATCTTCAAATGCAAAAAAAAATTTAAGACCTTTAACAGCATTATCCCCTTTATCTTTTATTTCTAATATTTCTCAAGAAAAAAAATTAAGAACTAATTTAGAAGGTGAAATGGAATTTATAAAAAACTCAATTATTGAAAAATTTAAAACAGAAATACGTAAAAAAACCGATTCAGAAATTAAAGTATATTTTCCAAAACAAGTAAAAGATTATGAAGAACGTATACAAATGTTATTAGATAAAGTTTTACAACAATATAATATGTATGAACAGAAAAAGCAAACTAGTTTAGAACAAGAAAAAGATATTGAAAATCAAATAGAAATTTTAAAAATAGAACAAAAAAAATTAAATGATCAATTACATGAATCTGATATTTCAATAATTAAACTTAACAAAAAATTTAATATTTTTAAAGAACTTTATCCTTATTATGATGTAATAATGAGTGAATTTAATTATGATGAAAATGATCCAGAAACACCTTCAAAAATAGCAAAAGATATTCAAAATAGATTTATTCAAGCTGATGAATGTGTCGAAGAAATAAAAGAAAAATCATCTAAAATTGAAGATTTATTAAATAAAAAATATAAATATCAATTTGCTCAAAGAAGAGAATTAGAAGAACTCTCATCTAAATTAAGAGAAATAGCTCAAAAAAGTAGAGGAATGGAAGAATATTATATAAACACAATAAATAAATTAAAAGATGATTTAGATAGTTATATTCCATATAAAAGTGAAAATATAAAATTACATAATATGTTAATTTCAATTTATAATGAGTTATATCCTAAATTAAATTTGGAAAGAGATATCATTATGAATGCTGGTCCTGATTTAGAATTAATGGAGAGTGATATAGTACCTAGGACATATGATATGGATGAAGTTATTAGATATATCAATTTAATGATTAAAAATGGAACTGAAGCTACAAATGGAAGTTTGTTAAGAGAAATTATTGCTTATAGTAATATGATGTTAAGAAATGTTAAAAATCAGGGAACCAATTTTGAACCTGCTAATGTTATTAAGGAAATAATTAAATTAATTAAAGAAGATGATGAACAGGAAATTAATTTACAAAATAAAATTGATGTTTTAAAAGCTGAACAAGAAAATGATGAAAAAAAAATTAAAGAATTAGAAAATCAAATTAAAAAAATAAATAAAGCTTATGATAAAATTCATAATAAAGTTTCACAATTATTAATTGGGAAAAATAAAGATTTAGAAGAAAAAAATAAAAAAAAAATTAATATTGAAAAAAATAGAACTTCAGTAAAATTTAAAGAAGATTTAAAAATTAAAGAAAATGATAATAAGAATTTTAAAAGACTTGATAAACATTTATATACAGATATAAAAGAAGAAGATATTGAAGAAGCAGTTAAAATTAATGAAAGTTTAAATAAGAAATTTGAATATTATAAAAAAAATAAAAAATATAAACCAAGTATTCCTCCAGTTATTTATGCAAATGATTATGAAAATGGGACAAAAAATTTAGTAGATTTTGCAAATAGATTATTTTTTTATAAAGTAAAATCAAAAACTGAACCATTAAATAATAAAGTTAATGTTCATACTTTTGAAAGAATAGATAAAAAATTTGATAAATTAAAAAAAATTCAAAAATCAGGATATAAATATGTTCCATTAGTAAATCAAGTTGAAAATAAATTAAATGAAAATTTAGGAAAAGTTATATATAATATTCAAAAAGAAGATGAAGATAAAGATAATATATATGGTTAAAATTAATTTATATATCATATAATACATATTTTTATAAATACAACCAATTTAATTTTTTATATAATTTTGAAAATTAAATTTATTTTTATATTTTTATTTAATTTTATAAAATAAAATTATCCTTAAAATAATTTATTTATTTATTTTTCTGTTAATAATTTAATTATTTTTTCTTTTTTTTTGCTATTTATATAATCAGGGAATTTTATATTAAAAATTATATATAAATCTCCTTTTTTATTATCAAATACCAAACTTTCAACTTGATTTTCATTGTCACATATTGGCATTCCTTCTCCTTTAACAACTTTAACAGTTTTAGGTGAAATTATTTCATCCATACTTATACATAATTTTCTTCCATCTAAAGTATTTACCTCTACTGGGACACTATTAAGTGCTTGACTTAAAGTAATTGATTTAGTTAATATTAAATCATTTTTATTTACTCTTCTATAATCTTTATGTGGTATTTCTTTTAATTTTATTATCAAATCACTAGATTGCATTCCTGGAGCTTCTTGACCTTGTAAAGGAAAAGTTAATATTGTTTCTTTACTATATCCTGGGAAAATTTGGACATTAATTTCACATTCTTTTATATTACTTGTACGTTTATCTAAATTTAATGCATTTTTTTTATATTTTACTTGTTTCATACATCCATTATAAAATTCATCTAAAGTGATGGGTAATTCTATTTCAATATTCTTTAATGGAGATTTTTCTCTTTGATTCATTCCCCCATTTGCACTTCCAAATATTGACCCATATTCATCATCTATTCTTTCAGTTTCTCTTATTAAACTAAAAGGATTTGTATTATTCATATAATCATTAAAAACTTCCATTGCATTTCCTGTATATTTGAAAGCTCCTTTAATTTCTCCATTTTTATCTCGAATTCCATTATAAAGACCTTCTTTACCATAATTATCATAAATTCCTTTTTTAAATGGGTCACTTAATACTATAAAAGCTTCTGCAATTTGATGAAATTTATATTCATAAACTGATTTATTTATATCTGAAGCTCTAGAAGGTAGAAAACGTAAACTTAAATTACGATAAGCTTCTTTTATTTCTTCTTGGTTAGCATTACGAGATATTTCTAATGTTTCATAATAATTGGGAGTTATAGTTGCCATATTATTAAAAATTAATTTATATTGTATAAAATTTAATTTAATTAAAAATAATATTTTAGTTATATTAAATTAAAAAATTATATTCTTTAAAAATCTCTTAAATAATATTTAATTACTATTAAAAATGGATTTAAAAGACAAAAAACTTCTTCAATCTTTATCTTTATATACAACAGAAAAATCAGGAAATTTTGCAAAAATGTTATCAAAACATAATAAAACTCAAGAAACTTTTATTCCTCTTAATTTAAATGCAAAACATACTCCAATTGTATCTGATAATCTTCGAAATAAAATAGTAGATTTTAATGCTGAATATATAAGAGATAAAAAAATGATAAATAAATTAGAGAAAGACACAAAAGATTTTTCTATTGGTTATAATTTAGTCACAGAAAAGGGAACAACAAATAAACAAAAAAAAACAGAAAAAATTTTAGGTGAAGAAATATTATATAGATATAAACTACAAGGGTATGATATTAAAAATATGTTTCCTAAAGAAAATATTTTTCAAAAAAGTTTATTATTAGAACCTGATAATAAAAAGTTTATTAGAATTATGAAAAATTTAACAGATGAAGATTTGGAATTTGAAAATAATTATTGCGATAAGTTAAAAAAAACAGTTAAATTACGAAATACTTTAGATAAATATCAAAAGAAAAAAATTATTAATAATAATAATTCAACAACAACAGGAGATTTAGAAACTAATTTTTCTTTGGATGAAATTGATAATATCGAAGATTATAAATTATTTAAATATTTTAAAAATATAAATTCAAAAACAATAAAAAAACAAATAATTAAATTAAAAAAAGATATTAAAAAAACTAATTCAACTCTTAATCAAATGAAACCTAAAAAAATAAATAATCCTATAAAATTATATGAAATGAATAATAATTTAATAAAAAATAAAAAAGATAAATCAAATAATTTTAGAAGTGCATTTATAAATTATAATAATAATACTCCAAATAATAATGATAATTTATTAAAGAGTTTAAATACAACAACAACTAATGAAACAAAGAATTCAAAAGAGATAAAAAATAGGAGAGCAAGTTCAATCATACCACCTATTAATTTTATAAGAAAAAAAATTCCAACGATTATAAAAAATACAAAAGTTCAAACTAATTTTGATGTTAAACATTTTGAAAATTTAACAAAAAATATTGAAATTAAAAAAAAGCAAGAATATGAAGAACAATTAGAAAGACAAAGAATAAAAGATTTAAAAAAATTATATAAAAATATAAAACATCAATCTTTTGAAAAAAGTGAATATGATATTTATAATTATTTAACTTTGTATAAGAGACCTTTTCCTAAGAAATTTATTCCTTCTGAAGGAAGTAATTTAAATGGATTATTAACAAAATTTGTAAATATTACATCATATCATAATTTTCCTGAAAGAATTTACAATCTCAAAACTAAATTTGGACATAGGAATAAAAATGAAAAAATTATAGAAAAAGAAGTTGAAACTGACAAAAAAATTAATACTTTAGAATATGATTATGTAGATGATATTTTGAAATTAAATGAAAATTTAAAATAAATATAATTTAAATTAATATTATTTATAAATTAAAAGGAAATATTTAAGTTATATAAATTAAATATTAAGTTTAATTATTTTATCATTTAAATTATAAAATAAATAATTATTATTATTAATAAAGTATAAATATAATATAAGCTAAATATTTAATATATATATGAAGAAATACGAAAAAATATTAATTGGGGCTTTAGTCTAGCGGTATGATTCTCCCTTAGGGTGGGAGCGGTCCCGGGTTCGATTCCCGGAAGCCCCCGCACGCCTAAAATTTTTTTTATTTATTATTTCAAACATTTATAAAAGGGTTTCCTTTAAATAATATTAATTTAATTTAATTATTTAATTTTATTAAAAAGGTAAATAATAATAATAATAATTCAAACTTTAATTTGATTTGTAAATATGGTAAAAGTATTGGATAAATTATAAATAATTAATTTATAAGAGGATAATTTTAAATAATATTTAATTTTATTTAATTATTTAATTTTTATTAAAATCTTTTCAAAGGTTAATAATAATAAAAATAATAATTTAAAAGTATATATTTTTATTTTATGTTTATTTAATATTTTATTTATAAAATAAACTAAATTTAATTATAATATTTATATTAAAATTTTATAAAATAATTTTATAAAATAAATAAAAAAAATATAATTAAAATATTAGAAATTAAATAAATATAAAATAAGGTTAATTTAATTTTTATAAATTTATAATTTTGAAAATAATAATTTTATGAAATAAAATATATCTTTTTTTAAAATATATATTTATATTATGAAAAAAGATGCTTTTTAATAATTATTTAATTTGATATAATTTATAAAAAATAAAAATTAAAATTAACTTATTTTATAATAATAAATCTTTATTAAAATTTTTATTTATGATTTATTTTAATAGTGCTTAATATTATATTTTTTAAAAAAATATATATTCATTTAAACAATCATTTTTTCTATCAAATAAACTCTAAAAAAGGTCAATTTCTATCTGTTTTATTTTATTATTTTAGGTCTATTTTTATTTAAAAAGTTTTAAAAATTAATAATAATAAATTAATTATTAAATATTATTAATTATTATTCCTTTTTTCATAAATGAAGGCAAAAATAGAAAATATTTTTTTTGAATATTAAATATTATTGATAAAAAAATTAAATATAATTTTATTTTAGTAATTACACGGAAAAAATCTCTATTTTAATGAAATTTAAAATCATTTAATCAAAATTTATATAAATTAATTAATAATATATTTTTTTTAAATAAAAATATTAATATATTTAAAAATGTTAAATATTTTCAATAACTTTAATTCTATTATTTGTCCTTTTTGCATAAAAAAGAAACAAAATATAAATATTGATAAAAATTATAATGAATTTGATTTAATTCTTTGTAATAATTGTGGAGAAAAATTTACTTTTATAAAATGTCCTTATTGCAAACAAAATATTTATTGCAAAATAAAAAAAGACTATAGTGGTAATGAAAAAGATTTTAAACTAACTTATAATGGTTTAGATGGTTTTAATATTAAATGCCCTCATCATAATTGTAATAAATATTTTTTATTATCAAAATGTTCTAAGTGCAAAATTATGAACAAACATAAAGAATATATAAAAGAAGGTAAAATAATCCAATGTTTAAATCCTTCATGTAAAAATCAATATATTCAATTCCATTGTCCTATTAAATCTTGTAAAGAAAATTTTAAAAGACCTTATTCAAATTTTAAACTTTTTTTAAATGGAATAATTTCAATGCATAATAATAATAATAATAAAATATTTTTTTTAAAATTATATTGTATTAATTGTTATAGACCAATAATTTTTTATAATGAAAAAAAAAAAATTACTTTATATATAGAAGGTCAAAAAATAAAATGCCCTTATGAAGATTGTCAAAAATGTTTCAATAGAATTATATGTCCTCTTTGTTATTATGAAAATATTTTTAATAATGAATATTATATATTTTATATGTTTGGTTTAAAAATAAAATGTAAAAATTGTCATGAAATATTTAGTAAAATAATGTGCCCTTTTTGTCGGCATATAAATCTTAATAATGATAAATATAAAGAAACTGGGTTATTTTGTTGTGAAAATGATAAATGTCATGCAAAATGTTATTTAATAACATGTATATATTGTTTAAAATTAAATATATTTTATATTGATAAATATTTTCAAGGAATTCAAATAAAATGTAAATATGATGATTGTCAAAAAGTTTTTAATCAAGTAAATTGTCCTTTTTGTAAAAGGTTAAATATATATCCAAATGGAGAATTTGTATATGGTGAAATTTTTCAATGTAAATATCATTCATGTCAAAGGAAATTTAGTTTATTTTTTTGTATTGAATGTAATATTTTATCTTATAATAAATTAGAAAATTATGTCGAAGGATTAATAATAAAATGTAATCAATGTAAAAAATATTATTTAAATTTTCAATGTCCTTTTTGTAAAAAAATTTTATTAGAGAAAGATTCATCTTATAATTTTAAATATTTCATAAAATGTCCTAATAAAGAATGTAATAAAATTTTTACTATGATAAGTTGTCCTAAATGTAATAAATTAAATTATTCAAATGATTTAATTTTTGGAAAAGTAATTCATTGTAAAGTTAAAAATTGTAATTGTTATTTTAAATGTGTCCCTTGTTCAAAATGTAATATATTTAATGTTTTAATAAAAAATGATGAATTAGATAATGATGAATATACAGAATGTGGTAAATGTAAAAATCGTTATAAATTTAATAGTGAAGAATTTAAAAATAAGGCATTAAAAAATATATATACAGGTAATTTTACAATATTAAAAGAAATTGAAGGAGATATTTTTGCACATGGAATTGAATATATAGATGAAAATTATTATGAAAAAGAAAAATTATTTTTTCATGTCGATGAAATTTATAATAAAGAAATTAATAAAGAATCAATTATAGAAAATTCACTTAGTTCTATTAAAAAAAATTTTATATCTGATATATCTACTAATCCAATAACAGAAAATTCAAAATATTTTTTATCATATAGTAATAATAATAATAGTTTTAATTCATGTTTAAAGATTATAATGCAAAAACAATCAAAAAATAATATTGGTGAATGTATTATTTGCCAAAAAGAAAGTGAAAGTGTTTTTGTTCCTTGTGGACATAGATGTGCTTGTTATTCATGTGCAATGTTATATTATCAAATTCATAAAAAATGTCCATATTGCAAAAAAAACGCAAGAACAATAATAAAAAAAATTTGTGATTAATAAAAAATATTATTTATGTGTAAAAAATTATATAGATAATGTTATTAAATTATTTATTATTTATTAAAATTTTTTTATTTTATTTATATAGAGAATAAATTAAATAAAACAAATAAAAGTTGTAAACTACTATTTTTATAAATAGAAATTTATTAGGTAATGAATTTTATATTCTATATAAATAAGCTGTTTTAACTAAAATTATTAAAAATTAGTATTTAAATTTAATTTTTTAAAGGTAAAGCATATTTAAAATATATTAAAAAAAATAGTTTTATAAATAATAAAAATTTTCAATATTATATTTTAATATATTTTATAAATAAAATAATTATTAATATAAAAAAAAATAATTTTAAATTTTTAATTAAAATTTTGTATGAAAATTTATTATTTTAAATTAAATAAATGGGGATGGGGAT
>JAEEGK010008701.1_pt1 | contig 23895 bp, 16 predicted proteins | sample 8958771 | NCBI WGS metagenome assembly JAEEGK01 (sample SAMN16246547, study PRJNA631951) | gut metagenome | biome: gut microbiome; feature: rumen; material: SC-attached | host: Bos | place: Iran: Karaj | collected 2018-10
TTCAATTAATATATTATATTGTTCTATTTCATCATAATTATCGATTTTATTTAATTTTATATTTTTTTCATTATCAAATTCTTTATAAAAATCACTTTCTAATAAATGCATAATTGCAAGATCATATTTCTTCATATTTAATAATAAATTTCCAATATTAGAATTAGTTATATTTAAAGCAGTTTTATTTTTAACTTGTTTAAAAATTTCTGTTGCAAAAACCATATTTTCTAAATTTTTTTGATTATCTTTATTATTATTCATATATAATGTATCTAAACTATCTCTAACGTTAATTAAGTTACAAAATAAATCTTGAATATCTTTTGAGCTTATATTAATAAATTCTTCTTCATCTAAATCTGATTCATCAGAATTTACTTTTTCATTTTTTCCATTTATTTTTGGTATTAATTGTGTACTTTCATCTATATTATTTTTTTCATTATTATTTTGATTATTTTCATTTTCATTTTGATTAAAAATATTAGTTTCTTCTTCCATTTTTTTTAAAATGTTTTTAATGTTTTTAATAGGTAAAACTATATTTGCACCAATTATAGATATTAAATGTCTTGTTAAAATATACATAATTATAATATCTAATACAAAAAATATTGAAGGAAAAATTATATGATTAAAGGAAATCATATTTTTTAAATATTCCTCAGTTTCATTTTTATTTTTAATAAATATAATATTTAATAAACTAAAAGTTTTTTTTCCATCTCTAAAATAAATAGGATAAATTTTATATTGCCATTCAATATTTTTAGGAAAAAAATTAGTATTATTATCAACTTTTAAAAAACCATAATTATCAATTTCATCTTTATTATACATTTGAATCATTGAATGTGATTTGTTTAAATAAGAATTTAAATCATCTAAATAAAAAGTAGAATTTTCATTAAATTCATCATGAGAAGTTAAATTATATATATTTCTTTCTAAAACTCTTGGATAATAAAAAGATTGATAATTATAAATTCTAGAAATAAAAATAAATCCTCTTAAAATAGTATTAATACTATTTAATTTTTCCAAAATATCATAATAAATAATATCAAAACAATATAAAATAAATTGTTTATCTTTTATATCTTCAAAAGGAAAAATACTTTTTCCTTTAATACATTGTGTAACTACAATTAATGTTGAGTTATTATATAATTCATGAGGTGGTGATATATAATATTTCTCATTAGTAATTGAAAATAATTTATATGCATCAATAAACCAATTTTGACAATGATAATCCATATAATCAGGAAAATAATCATGATTATTTTCATAATTAATACATGATTTCTTATTTTTAAAATTTGTAAATTTTAAATCTAGAAAAAATGGATATTCAAAAAATAATTCTCTATCATTAAATATTATAATTATTCTTTCTAAAATATTTTTATAAGAATTTATTTGAGTATAAATTGATTTTAAAAGAGGAATTGCAGAATTTAATAATAATAAATCTAAATTCAAAATTGTTTCATTTTTAACATCTTCAATTTCATTATTAATTCCCCATAAACCAAAGTCTAAATAATAATTTGATAAATTTAATAAATTAAAATAATCAACATAATTTTTTAATAAAACTAGATTAATTAAATGTAATCTTTTATCATATGTTTTGTTTAAATTTGATTCTAAAAATTCAAAAAAGTTTTCTATTTTATAAAGAGAATTAAAATAATTTTGAAATGTTGAAATTGTTAAAAGTTCTGCTTGATGTAATATTGGAATTACTTCATTTTTATTTACATCTTTAAACATATTTACAACATCTTTTAAACATGAAAAATTAATTAAATTATAAAATGAAAATAAAATTGTAATTGTAATTGATAAAAAATTTCCAATTAATAAAATAGGAGAAAATATTCTTTTTAATTTATCTTTTAAATGTTTTTCTTTTTTATTAGTTTTATCCATATTTAAAAATTTAATTTAAATTTACATTAAAAAAAATAAAAGATTAAAATTAAAAAATGGAAAATAAAAGTTTAATGTATATTGAATCAGAAGGAAGTTTTCTAAATAAAAAAATAAACATAGAAAAACAAACAGAATTAAATAAATTAATTGAAGAATATAATATAGTTATATCAAACAAAGATATATATATTAATAGAAATGATATTCTTAGAGATATATATCTCACTGTAAATAATAGAATTGAAATTGATTGCTTTATTACTGATAAAATGGAAATTAGAAGAAAAAAAGGAGAAGAAGGATGTTGTTATTTATTTTAAATATAAATTTAATTATATAAATAAATATCTATTTTTATTTTATATTAATATGAATTTTTTGTTTTTGAAGTAAAAAAATATATTTAAAGTGAAAAGTGATTTAATTTAATTTTTTTTTTTATTTTATAAATTTAAAATTATTATCAAAAAATTTATTTAATTAAAATAAAAGAATATTAAAAAAATTAATTAAAATAATAAATCTATTTTTTTTTTTAATAATATATTATATTTTTCCTAAACACTAAATTTTGTTTTTCCATAATTATTTATATTTCATTTTGTATTTCCAAATTTTAAAATGTATATTTTATATTTACCTTTATAAAAATTATAAAATAATAAAAATTCTATGATATATTAATATTATAGAGCGTTTTGCTAATTATTAATAAAAGTAAAATTATATAAAATTATTTTGAACAATGAATCTATTATGAACTAAAAATTAAAAATTTTTGATATATTTATTATTCTGATATTTTATTTTTTTCTAAATCAATTTTACATCTATGAAGAATAAATCTAGTCCATTTTTTTAAAATTTGTGTAACAATTCCAGAACTATAAATAGGAATATTATGTTCAACTTGAAATAAAGATATATTTTTATTCATTTCAGTTATAATGATTTTAAATTTATTATTAATTGCCTTTTGACCATTAATTTCTTTTTTAAAATAAACAATAATCTTTTCTTTATTAACTTTTGTATTTTTAATCCTAAAATTAATAACATAACCAGTTTGTAAATTATATAAAATTGCATTTGAACCAACTTTTCCTTTTTCACCTTGACATTTAACAGTATGAAGAGGGATTTTTAAAATATAATTCACAAGATAAGGAATATTTGAAACAACTTCCCAAATTTCTAAAACTGGTTTATTTATTAAAATTGATTCATAAACAGAAAATTCTCTTTTACAAGAATAAATATATTTTTCTAATACTTTATTAATAAATATAAAGTCTTTTTTTTGTATTATTAAAGGATTATTTATTATCCAATTTAATGCTAAGTTTGTTATATTATTTGGAAAAGGAAAACCAATTCCTATTTCTTGTATCATTAAAGTGGAATTATCAAAAATATTTTCAACAAAATTCACTGATAATAAAAGATTTATTGGAAGTTTAAATGAATTAATTTTATTTATTCTCATACAAAAACTAAATTGACTTTGATTTTGATAATTTTTTATAGTTATAAATTCTATTTTTATTTTTTTTTTCCAAAAAAATAACATATTACAATCTAATTCAAAAAATTTTTTTTTATTTGTTGTTTCTATTTTATCAATTAAACCTAAAAAATTTGCTTTTTTAAAGATATCAATATTTGTACAAAATTCAACAACTTGATTAAATGGTTGATTATATTTATAAATATAAGATCTTTTTTGTAAAAATTCATCTTGAAATGAAAACATATAAAATTATAAAATTAATAATAAATTAATAATAATTAAATTTAATTATTTTGATAAAAAAAAGATTTTTCATTGATTTTTTAATTTACTAATAATAAAATAAACTTCAAAAAATAAAATTTAAAAAATAATAATAATAAATTTTACCATTCAGGATCAATCTCAGTTTCTTCTTCTTCTGGTTCAGGTTCAGGTTTAGGTTTATTAACATCAATAATATTAAGATCAGGGAAATTAATTTTAATACCAAAATAACTTGCCATATGTCTTATAGAAAGTATATTATAAAATTTAACAATTTGTTGAAAATCTTCATCTTTCATTTTTTTATCTTTAATCATTACTATTTCATTAGTTTTATTATTAACTTTTCCAAAATTAGAATAATTAATTTCTACTTTCATTTTTCCATCAAATTTAAATGTTCCTGAAGATGCATAAAGGAAAAAGGCAAAGTTTTCTTTTCCTAATTTATCATCAATATCACGATAAACAAGCATTGATGCATATCTTACATAATTTTTATCTTCTTTAGTTTTATATAAAAATGAAAATCTATTCCATTCTTTTTTATTAATTGAATGAATTGAGTTAAAAAAATTATCAAATAATTCATTTATTTCATTATCATCTTTATTTGCTTTTAAAATACTTTTATATACTTTTTTAACTTTTTCAAATTTATCTTCATAAATATCATAAATGAAATTTATAATTGCTCTTGAATCATAAAATGAAAATGATTTTTCCATTGGATAATCTGAAAAATCATCTGTTTTGTTTATAATAAATGTTAAATTTGATGAAATTAAAGCTTTTATTTCTTTTAATATCGCTTTTGTCGCCAATGAATGAATTGTTTCTTTTAAATTTCTTAAATTTGAATCAATATTTAATTCATTCAAATTTAATGAGTTTAAAAGTCTCAAGTCTTCATCTATATTTTGAAGTGAAAATACTATTAATATAAGAAAAAGAAATGTTTTCATTTTTTATTTATGTATATTTTTTTTTAATTATATATTAAGTAGTAAGGATATTATTTATTTATTTTTTAATATTAATTATATAAATTAATTTTATTGTATTTTAGTTTATTTTATTGTTTTTTTTAATTTAAATTTTTATGATATATTATTAATAAATATAGAATGAAAATAATTATTATTTAATTTTTTCTTTATTAATTATAAAATATTTCTTTTATTTTTTTTTACTCCTTATTTTATTAATTAATTTTACATTTTTGTTTTTTAAATCATCCATTGAACTTGATAATGTTATTTTATATTTTAAATTTAAATTAAAAGATTGCATATTATTAAAAAAATTGATAATTGAATCTAATTTTGAATTTAAATGAATAAGTGATTCACTATTATTATTATTATATTAAAATTAAAGAAATATCTTTTCCCTCAGTTTCAGGACACACAAAATTATTAAAATAATATTTTAAAGAGCCATATGAACCTTCATCTTCTAAATTTGAATGAAAATATAATTCTCTACAAATATTTTCATAATCCATAATACTATTACATATATAATTGTCAAAATTATTTTGTTTAGCTAGAATCATTGAATTTTCAAGCAATTCTTTTGAAGTCATAGAAGTTGCAAAATTAAAATATATATAACACCAATTTTCATCTTCATTAAATATATTTGCATCAATTTTATAAAAAGAAGTAAAATCAGTAATATTACCATTATTATCTTCTTTAACAAAAGAATAAATTACATTTTTAATAGGCATAAACCAATGTTCAACTTCATCTTCTGAAAAAATACTATAAATTTTATATTTTTTTTGATTGTCATATAATAATTTTGTAACTGATTTAACATCTTTTTTTTCCATAAATCTAAATTTAACACTTGTTTGATCTTTTAATTCAACTTTTTTTAAATCTACATCTTTTAAATAATATCCATTTTCAATCATTTCCTTAATTCCTTCAATTTTTAAAGGTCTATAATAATAAGTACTTTCTGCAAATGGTTTTGGTATTAATCTTTTTGAAACAAAAATATTTTGATAAATATTTTCTAAATAAGTTCTTCTAAACATTTCTTTAAACATTATTTCTGCTAATTTTTGAAATCTATAATCTTTATCAATACATAAAAATGAAATATTATATGCCATTATTTCTTTTCCATAAACTGATAATTTCATTGGTAATCCAGAAAAAAAACCAATTATTTTTTTATTCTTTTGAATAGAAATTAAAATATTTTTATGTTGACTGTTTTTTATAGGAGAAAATTGCCAACGTAAAAATTCTTTATTATATTGTTCTTTATAGTCAGTTATTTCATAGTAAAATAAATTTAAAAAATCATAAATTTTTATTAATTCTTCTTCTTTTGTTATATCTATATCTACCCATTCTAATTCTTCTGGAAGTTCATATGGAGTTTTTCTAATATCTTCATCTTTAAATTCTTCTTTTATAGGACCTAATTCTATAGATAATTTTTCATTAAATTGAGGAACTAATTGAGTTTTCCAAAATTTATGTTTTTTTTCTGTTTCTTTTTTGGAGTAAAAATGTTTAATTGTTTTTTTCTTTTTTTTTTGATTTTTATCTTCCATTTTTAATATTTTTAATTTTTTTTTATTTTATGACAATTAATTAAATTTTTAACTAACTCAATTTTTTCTTATGCCTTTTTAGATATTTTTTTTGGGGTCGTATTATTTAATTTTTGATTTTTTAAATATGAATATTAATTATTATTCTTAGTTATATTATTTTTTAACAGATTTAATGAATTATTCATATTTGATTGCATTTTATAAGAGATATTTTTTAAATCAAAAGTGGATATTGATTCACATTTACTCTTTTTATTTGGTATTTTTTGAGCTCAATTATTGATTTCTTTAAAACTTATTTCTTTAAACTTTTTTTTATCATTTCTACAAGTTTTTGTATTAATATACTTTTTAACATTTCATTTATATTATTATGATAATTTATAATTGGTTGATGAAAATTTGATATTTTTTCTTTATTTTTTCTCACCTTTATTCATTTAATAAAAAAATACAACATTTATATATTAATTATAAAATTTATATTTTATTTATAAATAATATCTAATCAAATCTAAATACTAAAATAAAGTCTAACATTTTGTTAAAATTTATATTTTTAATAAATTAATTTTAAAGTAATACTTTTAATTGTATTACTTCTATTACATAGATTTATATTTGATTTTTTATCAGATAATGACTTATTTCCATTATAATTATTTTTTTTTTTATTTGAATGAACTTGTTTTATTATTTCAATTTTTTTAATATTCTTCATTGAATTTTTACTTATTTCTTTATCATTTTCTGTTTTATTTAAATTATAATTATAACTACTTAAATAATTATTTTGATAATATTTTTTTCTAAAAGGATATTTTGTCAAAGAAGAATTTGGTTTAAAACCATTTTCATAAGGGTGAAAAATATTACTTTTTATATTTCTAGAAACTTTTATATCAACACTTGGAATATGAGAATGATTTTTTGCTTTAGCTTCATCTAAATAAGTTTTTTTTTTCCTTTTTTCTATTAATTCTTTTCTTTTTTCTTTAAATTTAATTATATTATTATTTTTTTGTTTTTTATCATTAACATTATCATCGGATTTTGTTGGTAATAAATAATCAAAAATACCAAATTTTGAATTTAAAGTATTTTGAGAAAATGGTCTAATTAATAATTTTTTTTCATCATTTTTAGTTTCATTAATTATAGCATCTAATTTAGATATTGTATATTTTGTATTAAATTGTTCTATTTTTTTTCTTTTTCTTCTATTTTGTAAATCTTTATTTTTTTCAAATATTTCTTGATAATTTATTCCTTTATTTGATTTAATATCTAAATTTTGAAATTCCCTAAATTGAGAATTTGATATTCCTTCTTCATAAAAATCAATTGATGATATTGTATGTTCATTGAATTCTTTTTTATATAAATTTATATCAGAATTACAATCATTTGTAAAATTATTATTATTTGATGATATAGTTTTAAAAATTCCATTAGATTGAGATTTAAAGTTTAGATTATTTTTTGAATTATTTTTTTCTTTGTTTATAAAAGGTTTATTACTCTTATTTATTTTTGAATTTTCTTGTTTTTTTTTAAATTTAACTAATGTCTTTAAAAAACTTACATTTTCAGTATCATTAATTTCTTTTATTTTTCTTTCATAATATTCATGATTCATTTGATTATTGATTTTTGAGGATTTTTCAACTTTACTCATTTCTTTAAATTAAAAAAATTATTAAAAAAATAAAAATTAAATAATTTAATAAAAGAAAGAAATATATTTATAAATAATGATTGTTATGCACAATAAAATTAATATATTAGTATTTATTTATAATTTAAAAAAAATAAAATTATTTTAACAATATTTTTAATTTTCTTTCATTAAAAATCATTCAAAATTCTGATTAAACTATATATAACCATCTTTAATCTTAAAATATATTCACAATTTAAAAAACGAAAATTAATAAAATTACTAATATTTAACTCCACTTTTCCTTTTTAAAACTTTTAATATTTTTAAATCTTTTTCCTCATCTCCTTCATTATCAGCATCATTTTCACTTTCTTTATCTTTTTCTTTATCACTTTCTTCAGAATCATTAGCTTCAATAAAATAATTATCATAAAAATCATTATTAAAATTTTTTTTAAAATTAAAACAATTTTCTTCTTTTTCTTTATGAACTTTACTTTTGTAATTTTTATTTGAATATAATTTCTTATTATCAACATACTTAAAACTTAAAAGTTTATTTGCTTTTTTTGGAATAATTTCATCATCTGATAAAGGATGTTCAATCTTATATAAAGAAAATTTTTTACTTGATAAATTAAGTGGACTTGGTATTCCAAAAGAATCTTCTGGATGAATTACTGGTGTAAAAGTCATTATTGGAGTTTTTGGTAATTCAAAATCTTTTATTTCATCTAATGATGATAATGGAAATATTAAAGGAGTTTGAGACATATTTTTTTATTTAGAAATAAAAAAATCTTTTATGAAAATTAATTATTATATATTTTTATTTTAATTTGTTTTTTTTATTTTTAGTTTACTCTTTTTATTTTTTTTTAATTTTTATTTTTATATATGTTCTATTATTTGCTTTAAATTTTGTGGATTGATTTTTTATTGGTTATTATTTTTTTTTATTTTTGATTTTTTTTATTTTTTTGAAAAATGATTTGTATATTTAACTTTATTATTGATTAAAATATGATTAATAATTTATTTTTTAAGAAAAATTAATTATTATTTTTAATTATGATATAACATTAAAATTGACTCTATGATTACCCTAAATTTTTTATTTTGTATATATATTGGATAATTGAATTAATAAATAAATGTTTAAAAACAATAATTCTAATACTGAAAAGAAAAATTCAGTACAAATATGGTTTAATATGATTTATTCAATGATAATAGATTCAATTAAAGACATATCAAATTTTAGAGAATTGAAACAAAAAAATGACAATTTAGATATTAATATAGATTTATTAAATAATATTGATAAAAATGAGGTAAATATTAACATATTTTTTAAAAGAAACAGAATAAAATTTGTTGTTGAAAAATGGACTTTTACAATTATTAAAAATACTGAAAATGATAAATTAAAATTTATAAACATAAATAAAATACATAAAAAACTTTTAATAATGAATAAATCAATTAAATTTCTTTTAAAATTTTTACCATTATATCAATTATATAAAAGTAAAGAAGGGAATTTTAATTTTCAATTAGAATTAGAAATAGAAATAAATAAAAATGATATAAATATGAATGAAAATAAAGAATCAATTTTCATGGAACCATTAAATGATAATATTTTTGGAAAATTTAATTTAAAAATAGAATATATTTTGAAAGATACTATATTTAAAATTGAAGATGAACTTAAGGACATAATAATTCAAGAAAATTCTGAAAGAATATATTATTTATCAAATAATGATGAAAATAAATTTAGTGATGAAAGTAATAATGATTCTTCAAAAAGTGATGATAATATTGATTTATGTGAAAATGAAAGAAAAGAAATAGAATGTTTAGAACTTAATAACAATGATATTGATTTTGATATTGAAGAAGAAAATGAGTCTTCTTATGAAAATGATATAATTTGTGTTGAGGATAAAATAACAGATAATAATAATTTTATTAAGGATAACTATTCTGAAAAGGATGATTTATTTGATTTTGGAAAATATGATGAAAATCAAAATGAAATACAAAATAATGACAATGATTTACAGTTAATGTCTGAAATTAAAGTTAAAAAACCTTTGAATATTTTGCAAAACTTTTATAGATTAAAGCATAATACTAATATTATATTTATAAATAATAATAATTTAAATAAACTAGTTAATGAAAAATTATAAACTTAAATTTGTTTAATAATATTATTAAAATTATTAATTAATACCTATTTATAATAATATTATTTTATTAGAAAAATATTTAATAAATAATTAAATTATTTTAAACTAATTAATTTTATATAAGTTATTTTGTAAAATATTGTTTGATTGTTAATAAAATGTCATATTCCTTAACAAATAGTTTAATCAGCGAATTACAAAAAGATTATTTTAATTACAAACAAAATGAACCAAATATAATAGAACCTATTAAATACCCAATTTCATTATCTGAAGTAAGACCTCAAATAATAAATTGGTTAATTTTTCTATGCGATAATTTAAATTTTTCAATTCAAACATTATTCAGAAGTATAATAATTTTAGAACAATATTTATCTAAGTTAAATAATTGTAATTTAACTCAAGAAAAATTAAATTTAATTACTATTGCATCACTTTCATTAGGAACAAAATTAGAAGAAATTAATTGTAATTATACTTCTTTTTTTACAGAAAAAATTTTAAATAATCCTCAATTTCAAATTTATAAAAAAAAAGATTTAACGAAAATGGAAATTGAAATTTTAAAAAAATTAAATTTTAAAACTTCATATTCTACAGCTATAGATTTTAGTAATATTTATTTAAAAATTTTTAGCTTATATTGTAAAGATAATCAGTTTTTAATTGATAATTTTCAAAAAGTTAATGAAAATATATTAAAAAAACTTTTATTAAATGATATGATAATTACAGTATCTCAAAGTCAAATTGCATATTTATCTTTTATTGAATGTTTAAATTATTTTGGAATTAATATTATTGTTTTAAGAAATATTGAAAATATATTACTTAATTCAATAATAAATATTCCAAATCAAAAAGATAAAAACTATAATTATAATATTAAAGCCCTTTACTCTTTATAAAAAACTAATTAAGAAATAAAGTTATATAAAGTTTTATACATATTTGTTAATGGTAATTGAATGTTATATAAATAAGGTATATTTTTAAACCTTTTAATAAATATGTTTTAAATGATTAATTTAATGATTAATTTGTTAACAATAAAGACTATTATTAGTAAAAAAAATATTATTTTATTCATATATAAAATTTGATTTTGATTAAAAATAGTATTAAGTTAATAAATAATTGATTTCATTTTATTTTAAAATAAAGATACAATTAAACATATTTAATATAATTTAATTTTATTAATATTTGAAATACCAAAAACAATATATAATAATAAATATGATATAAACAAAAAAAATTAAAAAATAAAATAAATAAAAAAAATAAAATAAAATAAAAATTAACATAAATTCATACAAAAAAAAAATTAAAAAAAATATAAAAAAAAACTAAAAAAAAAAATGTCATCACCTAATGACTCAAAATCCCAAATAAACAAAATGGATTCTTCAGACAAATTAAATACTCAAATTCAGACAATTCCACTTCCAATGCCTTTAAAATTAAACAAAGTAAAAGACCGTTTATTAATTCTATCACCAACAGTTCGTGCAGGATTAGAAAGAGAATGTAACAAAAGTGACTTTTATCGTGAAGGAGAAAAATTCATAGGTAAAGGTGGATTTGGTGAAGTATGGAAAGTAATACATAAACAAACAAACAAAACATACGTAATAAAAGTAATAGATAAAATAAGTATATTTGAGCAAAAATTAGTAGATCAAATGAATAGAGAAATAGAAATGATGTATAAATTAAATCATCCTCATGTAATGAAATTAGTAAATCATTTTGAAGACAATGAGAAATTTTATATGATAATGCCTTATGCTGGAAAAGGACAATTATATTCTTTATTAAGAAGACAAGTACGTTTTGATCAGAGAACAGCAGCACAGTATATGAGAGAAACAATAGAAGCTGTAAGGTACCTTCATTCATTTTCTCCTAAAATTATTCATCGTGATATTAAACCTGAAAATTTATTATTAGATGATAATTATAGAGTAAAATTAAGTGATTTTGGTTGGGCTAATTATCAAGATGAGAATCAATTAAGAAAAACTTTCTGTGGAACACCAGAGTATCTTTCACCTGAAATGATAAGAAAAACTGGACATAATTATTTAGTTGATATTTGGACTTTAGGTGTTTTATTATTTGAATTACTTGCTGGTTATGCTCCTTTTACTGGAGCTAATCAAAGTGAATTATTTATTAATATTAAAAAATTAAAAATTAATTGGCCTATTGATTTTCCTCCTTTAGCAAAAAATTTAGTATCAAAAATATTAAAATTAAATCCTAATGAAAGATTAACTATACAAGAAATTAGTAATCATCCTTGGTTTGAAAAAAATCCTCCTTTAAGACCAGTTCTTACTAATTATTTAACTGATGAGAAAGAAATATTAGAAAGTCATTTAATTAATGTTACTGCTGATGCTGTTAAAGATGAAATTAAAGATATTGTTGATCCTAATAAAAAAAGGAAATTTTCGACTTTGAGAACTAGAAAAGTTTCTCAAAATAATAATGAATTAAAAAGTGTTTATAATCAATTACAAAAAGATTATGAAAAGATTAAAAAAGAAAATGAAGAATTGATTAATAAAAATAATATTTTTGAAATAGAAAATAATTTAATTAAAAAAGAAATTATGGAAATTAAAGAAAATAAAAATGAAGAAGAAAATGATGAGATTAAAAAATTGAAAGATGAAGTTGATAAAAATATCAAATTAATTAATGAAAAAGAAAATGAATTAAGTGATAAGAAAAATGATATTAATGAGTTTAAAATTAAAATTAATGAATATGAAAAAGATAAAAATGATAAAAATAAAATTATTTTAGAATTAAAAGATAAAATTGTTGATTTAGAAAAAGAAATTGAAGAACAAAAAATTAAAATTTCTACTTTACAACTTCTTTTAAATGAAAAAGAAAATGAAAATATAAAAACAATTGAAATAAAATTACAATCAAATAATAAATTAATATCTTTAGAAGATCAATTAACAAATAAAGATACAAATGATAGTATAATAACAAATGAAACTTTAGATAATTTATATCAAGTAATTAATAAAGAAATAAATGAATTAAAAAGTTCTTTTAATACAAAATTAAATTCAATTGATGATAATTTACAAATGTTTAATACTGAATTTAAAAAAAGTCAAAATTCTTTTAATGATTTAATTATTAATTATTTAAGTAAAAATATAATAAATTCAATTGAAAAATTTAAAAATGTAATAAATGATAATATTATCAATTCAAAAGAAAGATATGAAAAAGAATCTAAAAAAGATAAAATTATTGAATGGCAAAAAGAACAAATTAATGAATGTATACATTTTAAAAATAAATTTATTCAAACTGAAATTCAAAATAAGCATTTAAATGAAGAAAATAAATTATTAGGAATAAAAATAAATACTTTAAATGATTTAAAAAATGAAATGGAAATTTTATCTCAAAAAAAAAATGAAGAAATTATAAGCTTTGAAAATAAAATTAAAAATTTTGAAGATAAGTTAATTGATATTTCCAGATATGTTAAAGAGAATTGTAAAGATTCAAATTTTATACAATCTTATTTAAAATTTTTTGTTGACTAAAATGGAATTTGAAATATAATTATTTAAAAATGATATTTAATAATCTTAATTAATATAAAAATGTAAAGTTAACAAATTTTGATGTATTTTTTCTTTATTTAATTTTATTTTTTTTTTTAATTTAATTATAAGTTTTAATTAAATATTTGATTTAAATAATTCTTTAGTTTTTTAAAGAAATAAACTAAATAAACGGTTTATTTTAAATATAATATAACTTTATATTAAACTTTATATAATAGAAAAAATATTGTATTTCATTAAAAATTATGTATATTTTTTTAACTTATAAAAGTTCTTCTCATCTATAACAAAAATGATTAAATTATAATAGTTATTATAACATCAAAATTTATAAAAATTGAAACACTAATTAATTCATTTAAATAAAAAATAATTGAAATCAACAACAAAATATATGATAATAACCTATTTTTATCCATTTAAATTAAGCAATAAATGCTTTAATATTTATTTAATAATATTAAAATATCTTTTTCAAATTTAACTACTTTTTTTTTTCTTAAATATCAAAACAATAATATATTAAAAAATAAAAAAATAAAGCCTTCTAATTGGATAAAAACGTCAAAAATATATGTTACTTAATGTTCGATTTTTTAATTCATTATTTCTCTCCAGGTTAAATTTTCAGAATTTAATGTTTATTTAGATTAAAAAAAAAATATAAATTTAATTTTTTTTACCTTTTCATTATTCTTAATAAAAAATATCATTGAAATATTATAAAAAAATGTTAGCGTTATCAAAATATTTAATAATTTCGAATTTTTTATTTCCCAAATTTACTCAACCAAAAGAAAGTAGATTTGCAAGTTTTTTTTCTTATATTAAAAAGACAAATAAAATCAAAAATTATAAATATTACTCAATTTCTTTCGAAAAAATTGAGAATGGGGAAGATAAAAGAACAACTGTTATAATTAAAAATATTCCAAATTCTATTACAAAAGAATCATTTTATCAAATTTTAGATGGAGTTGGAAATATAAATTATTTATATTTACCTTATAATAAACAAACAAATAAAAATTTAGGGTTTGCTTTTGTAAATATGATTAATTATAAAAATATTATCAATTTATGTAAAAGATTAATTGAATATCAATTTAAAGATATTGAAAAACCAATTGAAATTTATTATCATAAAATTCAAGGTAGGATAAATCTTTCTAAAATGTTTTTAAAACAATTAAATGATATAAACTATTAATTAAAATAATGAATCATTCATTTTACAAAATATGATTTTGATATGTAAAAATATTTTTCATTTTAATTTTTTATTTACTATATCTGTAAATATTTTAATTTGGATATTTATAAGTAATTAAAGATAAAATATATTTAATTTTGAATGAATGAAATTTATTTGTACTAAAATTAAATAAAATTTATAATTTTAAATATGTATTAATAATTTTTATTAAATTTTTTTATATTAAAGTTACTTAATTATATATTACCTTTACAATTATATTTTATTCAATATTTATTTTTAAAAAATTAAATTAACAGTAATAAAACAAATTAAATTTTTATTATTATTTATTATTATTTAAACTTTTAATTGTTTTTGTAAAACAAGAATTTGATCTAAAAAAAGAGATTTAACATGATTAGCTTCTTTTAAATCTTCTTCTAATTGATAAATTCTTTTTCTAGCATCAAATTGAATTGTATTTAATTGTTGTGTTAATTCTTCTACTTTTTTAGTAAAAGCACTTTTCATTGTTTCAAATTGTTGTAAAAGTACTTGTTCATATGAATCAGGATCAAAATTTTTATTTTGAGTTGTTTCTAATTTTTTTTTCATATCATCATTATCTAATTTTAATATATTTACTTCTTCTTTTAATTCATTTACTTTTAATGTTAATTCTCTTATTTCTTTATCTATTTTTTTAATTGATTCTTTTTGATTTTTATTATATTCTGCTTCATGTTTTTTTAAAAATTCTTTCATATCTATTTTTTCTATTTCTACTTTTTTATTTGATTCTACTGTTTCTTTTTGTGAATTTTCATTTTCTAAATCTTTTATTTTTTTTTCTAATTCTTTTATATCATTATTTAATTTTTCTATTTGTTTTTGATATTTTTCTTCTAAATTTTTTGTTTCTTTTAATGCATTTTGTTTTATTTTTTCTATTTCTGTATCATTTGTATTTTTATTTTCTGAATTTAATTTTTTTAAGTTTTCTTTTTCTTTTTCAAATTTATCATTTAATTCTTTAATTTCTTTTTCATATTTTTCATTTATTTTATTTATTTCATCATTAAGATTTACAGATTTGTCATTTTCTTTTAATAAAACATTATAATTATTATTTAAAGTAGTTAAAATTTTATCATAAATATCTTTTAATTTAAAATATTGTTCAACTTGACTACCTTTTAAATTCTTTATTTCATTTGAAAATTTTTTGTCATTATCAAATTGATTAATAGTTTTAGTAATATTAACATTTAAATTTTTAAAATAATCATTTACTAATTTTATAACATGAGGTACAATTTTTTTATTTTTAATATTATATTCTAATAATTCATTTAAAGTATTAATTTTTAAAAATTCCTCAATTTCATTATTTTTATTAATTGAAGGTAAATTTTTAATATTTACTGAATTATTAGTATTAACATTTTTAACATTTATTTTTTCAATAAAATCTTTTATAACAATAACTTTAGATAAACTTTCTTGATAAGTATCATCATTATTAATTTTTAATTTCATTAAAGTAAAAAAATCATATATTTTTTTTATTAATAAATCATTTAATCCACATTCAAGATATAATTTTTGTATACATTCATTTACATTTTTTGTACCATATATTTTTAATATTTTTTCAATATTTGCACTTTGTTCTGTTATTTTATCAATAAAATTATTTATATTTTTAGTTTCTTCAATTTCAGAAAGTTTTTTTGTTAAACCTGGTGTTTTTGATAATAATTTATACATTTTTATATCTGAACTATTAGAATTAATCATTTCTTGAATTGTTAATAAATCACTTTTTAACATTTGAATTAAAGTAGAATAAGTTTCTGATTTATTTGAAGGTATATAAAAATTACTTGTTGAAGTTCCTGCTATATCTTTTCCTCTACTACTTCCTACTCTTTTATAAAAATTATCCCCACTCATTCTATTTTTATCCATTTTTAAATTTAATAAATATTTTTAAAAACGAAAAATATTCATTATTTAAAATATAAATAAATATATAAAAATAAAAAAAAAATATTAAAATATCAAAAAAAAAAAAAAAAATAAAAAAAAAATAAAAAAAATAATAGGAATAAAATTTTTTACCAACAATAATAAAATATAAAAACCTTATATTTCAATATTATTATTATCATCCTTAACATTATTTTCTTTACTAGGATCATATGAAAAATCAGTATAAGGATTTTCTGAATTATCTAAACTATCACCAACATTAACAGAATCTTTAGGAGTACAAGAAGTAAATTCAGAATCAATATATCTAGTATCAAACTCACTTTTAATTTTAGGAGTAAAAGGAGGTTTAATTTTTTTATCAAGTATAGCATCCCAATCAATAGTAGAAAAAAAAGGATGATTTTTAATCCTTTTAACACCATCATCACCAGAACCTAATCTTTGATCAGGATCTTTAATAAATAAACCTTCTAATAAATTAACAGCTTCTTTAGATAAATATTTAGGAAATTTAACAGAACCAGTTTTAATACTTTTAAATAATTTTTCCCTATCTTTAGCATAAAATGGTGGCATTCCAGTTAACATTTCATATAAAATTGCACCTAAACTCCACCAATCAACTGCTTGTCCATGTCCTTTAGATTCTATTATTTCTGGTGCTAAATATTCAGGTGTTCCACAAAAGGATTTTGCACTATGATTATCATTTATATTCTCTTTTGATAAACCAAAATCTGTTATTTTAACATAACCTTGTTGATCAATTAAAACATTTTCTGGTTTTAAACTAATTTTTTTTATAAAAAAATTATTTTTCTTACTCTCTATAAATTATATTATTTAAATGTAAATGCTCTAATGCTAAAACTAATTGAGCTCCATAAAATTTTACTGCTTCTTCATTGAATCTTTCTACTCTTTGAATATGGAAAAATAATTCTCCTCCTGGACAATAATCCATTACTAAATATAATTTTTGAGGATTTTGAAAAGCATATTTTAATTTTACTATGAATGGATGATCTATTAATTCCATTATTTTTCTTTCTGCTTTTATATGTTCTACTTGGTTTCTTTTTATCATTTGCTTTTTTTTTAATACTTTCATTGCATATACTTGATTCTCATCGTTTTTTTTTACCATTAGAACTTTACCATATGAACCTTTTCCTATTACTTTTATTATTGAAAAGTCATTTATTGTTATTTTATTGTTTGTTATTTTTTTTAATACTTCATTTTCTTCTTTGTTTACACACTAATTTTTTTTTGTTATATAAATTTTTTATTTTACATCTTTCATATCAACATCAACGTCCATTATTTTATTATTTTTATTAAGATAAAGAATTATATAATTTATTATTATAATTTAATTTTATTTTTTTTTCTGATATTTTCTTGTATTAAATATTTTCAAAATAATAATTTTTATTCATAAATATATATCTCTAATAAATCTATTTAATATTTTTTTATTTTTTTAAATAAAAAAAAATAAATTGAAATTTTAAAAAATGCCAGAACAATTTTTAACACAAACTAAATTAAAAATTAGATATTTATTATCAATATTAGTATTTATAATAACACTTATAGGAACAATAATGAATAAATATGGTGTAATTGATTTAGATTCAGTTGAGTCTTTAGATCCAGAATATGAATTAAATATAACAAATTTTAAAATATCAAAAAATGAAATATGTAAAAATTACATTACAGAAGATTCAATAAGTATTTATATATCATACATTAATAAATATCAAGTATCAAAAAGTTTAAATAATAAAATAAATTATTGTGAACCTTTTATTGCTATATTATTAATAATTTCTATTTATTTTATTGTAAAACAAAATGATGATATGAATGAAGATTATATTAAAATAATCAATTTTTCATTCTATGATTGTTTTTTCCTTTTAATAATACAATATTTTAGTATTTTATTATATATAATAATGTATATTAAAGTTATAAAAATTTTTTCATTTATAGAAACTAATGTAAAAAATAGATGTATAATAATGTTAAAAGCTAATTACATTATAAAATGTTTAAAACAAAAAATTAAAATTATAATAGTTCTAGCATGTTATAATTTATGCTGTGTAATATTAATTATTTACCTTTTAAAAATGTTATTTATTCTAAATAATTTTTTTAATCAAAATAAAAATGATATTAATCAAGAATTAAATAATAAAAAAAGAACCGAAATGTCAATTCTTAGAACAGATACTCAACAATCATTTTTTAAAATATAATATATATACATACTTTATAAATTAACAATATTAGCACTATTATCTTCATCATCTAGATATATTTTATTATCATTTTTCTTAATAGAACTATTTAATTTTAATTTATTATTTAAATTTTGTGAACCCAGTTTTTTTAAATTTTTATATCTATCATTTTCTACTACGTAAGAACGTGATTTTCTATAAGTTATTAATTTTTCTTCAAAATGAAATTGAATTAATTTAGATAAAGAAAAATTGTCTGAATTATTTTTTATCATATTATAATTATTATATTTGTTTATTATTTCAATATCCATTTTAGCATCTAAAATAACTTTAGGAAGATTCAAATGTTTATTTTTATTTTTCAATTCATAATTTTGTAAAATAGAAGTAATACTATTAGAAAAAATAACATAAGTACTACTCATACAATAATCAACAATAAATACAATAGAACAAAAAAGTAACATTATTAAATAAAATTTTAAATGTTTCATACAATTTTCAAGTGTGCCATAACTATTAAAAGAAACTTGATAATTCCCAAATAAACAGAATCCAAAATATAAAACAAAAGTAGTAATAAATATAGAAAGAGGTAACAACCAAATAATATTAAGTGAAAAAATTAATAAAGTAATAGAAACAGAAGTAATAATATTAGTATACAAAATAAAAGAATTACTCCATAAATTTTGTTGATGACCATCATATCCAAGAACACTTTCTTTATTTGAATAAATAACAAAAATATAATTTAAAAAACTTAAAATTCCTCCTTTAATTAAAATTAAAGAAAAAGTAATTTGATTAAATTGTCTCCTTTGGAAATTTTCTTTATAAATAAAAGGCATCATTTCTTCAATTAATTCACTATCATCATCTTTAATATTAAAATCAGTACAAGCTTGAATGGCTAAAGGAACAGAAGTAAATACTAAATTAAAACAAGTAATAAACCAATCATCAATAATAGTTTGACCAGAAAAAAGTGATTCAAACGCATAAAAAAAATGACAAATAGTAAAAACAAAATTTTTATAAAAAAAATAAAGTATCATTCTTCTAATTCTATATAAATTAATTCTTCCATGAAATAATAATAATCTTCTTAAAAATTTAAATTCTCCAATTGAAAAATCACTTGCTTGAACTGCTCTTAATCCTTCATTTCCATATAAACCAATTCCAATATGAGCTTCCATTATCATTGATACATCATTTCCTCCATCTCCAATTGCTAAAGTAATAACATCTTTATTATATTTTTTTACCATTTTTACTACTTGAGATTTTTGAAGTGGGGATACTCTACAACAAATTACTGTACTTGCACATAATGCAATTTTTAAAAATTTTTCTGTTTTTTCCTTTTCTGACATTATTATTGAAAGTATTGATGATTCTATTAAGATACTATATGGTGTTATTGTTTTTAATTCATTTTCATTTTCATTTTCTATTTTACTTTTTATTATATTTTCTTTATTTAAATTTTCATTATTACTTTCTATATTATTATTTTCTATTATGTATTCTTCGTTTATGTTTATATTTTTAATTTCGTCATTTGAAAATTCTTGAAATTCATTAAAGAATAAATCTATTTCTTGATTATTTTCTTTTTTATTTTTTTTATTTAAACATTTTATTTTGAAATTTTTATAATTTGATGATATTAAATTACAACTTAATGCAATATTTTCAGCAGTGTCTATTTTATCTCCTGTTAAAACCCATATTTTAATACCTGCTAAACGTAAATCTCTTATTGTTTCAGGAACTTTATCTTGTAATTTATCTTCAACAACAGTAGCTCCAATTAAAGTTAAATTTTTTTCAATTTCTTCATAACATTTATTCATTAAATTTGATTTATTATGTAAATTAATTTCAGCTTTATCTAATTTTTTTTTCCATATATTATATTCTTTCTCAGGAATTATTTTCATAGCAACCATTAAAGTTCTATAACCTCTTGAAGAAAATCTATCAACATTTTTACTTATAATATGAATATATTTAGAATTTTCATTATTATTTATTATTCTTTTTTTTATTTCAGTATCAGCACCTTTACAATATAATTTAATATTATTTTCATTATCTTTTATTATTATACTCATTCTCTTTCTTTCAGAAGTAAAATTTATAATATTTAATATTAAAAATGTTTTTTCTTCAGAACAAATTGAAATTTTTCTAATATTATTATTTGATTTTAAAAAACAAAAACCTTGATTTGAAGCTGCTTTTACTAATTCTACATCATCTGGAGAAACACCTTTATATTCTATTCCATTTTCTTTTTCTGAACATATACATTCATGTGCACAACATATAGCAGTCCAAAATTCTTTTATTAATTCAATTTCATTTTGAATTATTTTATTTTCTTTTTGATAATTTAATAATGAACTAAAATAATTATTTCCTATTCTTTTATATTTAGTTCTTATTATTTTATTTGGAATTACTGTTTTATAATTATGATTTGAATTTGTTATATTGTTTAATTTATTTAATTGAGATGTGTCAATTATTTTTTTATTTTTACCATAAATTTTAACTGACTCAGTATTTTTAAATGGAAATTCTTCATTTTCTACAATTCCATTATCATCTTTTTCTTTATATTGATAACATGTTTCTCCGATTATACAAAATTTAAATTCCATTTTATTACATGTTAATGTTCCTGTTTTATCACTAAATATATAATTTACATTTCCTAATTCTTCATTTATTGAAACTGATTTTGCAAAACAAAACTTTTTATATTTAAAAGAATATAAACCAACATCCCAATTAATAAAAAAACCTTGAATTACTTTTACAATTTCAAGAGATACAATTAAACTAATTGGAATAAGTGTATTTAATAATAAAATAAAAGTAAAAAAAGATATAAAACTTTCTAAAGAAGCATTATTTGAATATTTAATAAATAATTTATAAAAGTTCTTATGTTTAATATATGAAATTTTATTCATAATTGCACAGAAAATACATAAAAAAACTTGAACAATAAAAACCCAAATTAAATATTTAGACATTCTTTTTTCAATTTGTGATAATTTCATTCTTGGTTTTTCAGAATTTAAAATAATTTTATTTTTCATTCCAGTATATAAAACAATACATAAAACCCATTCTGTATTTTTTAAAATTGCACCTTTATAAAGAATTTGATGATTAGTTAAAGGTAAATAATCATTATTAATTTCAATATTATTAATATTTAATTTTATTTTACCATCAAAACTATGAAAATCTGGATTTGGGAAATCACATTGGCAATAACCAGAAATATTATAATTAAATAAATCATATTTATCATAATTTAATATAAATTCTATTTCTCTTAATCTAGATGTTATTATTTTATTTCCTTCTTTTTCTTTTAAAGTTTTTTCTCCATCAAGAGAACTTGTTTCTAAATAACAAATTCCTTCTTCAAAAGAAGAAAATAAAAAAATACAATCACAAGGAATTTGAGAATTATTTTTAATTAAAATTATTTCTCCTACTTCTAAAGTTTCACTTTTATCTTTTATAAACTTATTATTTCTATAAACAATAACTTCTTCTTCATTATTAATTTTATCATATTTATATCTTTGAATATCTTCAATTAATTCTCTTATCATTGATATACAAATAACAAATAAAAGAGGAATAATAGCAGTTGCACCAGATAAAGGACTTATTAAAGGAATACTTTGAATTATTGCTATTATTAAAAAATATACATTTGCTAATCTTTTAAATTGAAATAAAAAAGATTTTGGAAGAAATGTTATAAAATTATATTTTGTTGTTGATATATTATTATTTTCATATTCATATTTTTCATTTAAAAAATTGTTATTTATGTTAAATTCATAGTATTTTTTACTTAAAAATATTGTATTTAAATTATTTTCAGTATTACTTATTTTACTTAATACGGATTGATTTTTAGGATTTAATAAATTTTCTGTTTTTTTATTATCTGTATTGTTTTTTTGCTCATTTATTATTATTTTATCCATTTATTTCTTTTGTTTAAATGTTTATTGTTAAAAATTTAAAAATCTTTATTTACAAAAATTATTTTTGTAATTAGAAAAAAAAATATTAAAAAATTCTAATATTATTTTTCTATATATCATTATAATTATTGTTGCAAATGTTTAAAATTTATTAAATAAATAATAAATATTATATTTTTCCTACATCTAATCAACAAAATCAATTTTAAAAAAATAAAAAATAAAAAAAAAAAATTTAAAAAAAATCAAATAAAAAAAATGAACAAAACAAAGCAAAAAAATATAACAAGAATTCAAATAGATTCAAAAAGACCAAAATCATTATCAAAAGCAGCAGAAAAAATATTACAAAATCCTCAATTTGCAGATTTAAACAAATTATTAATGTCAAAAATTGATGATATGCTTTTACATTATAAAGGTTATGAAAATTTAGTACCTCAAATTGACGTTTCAATATCAACAAAAGATAAAACAGAAATAAATAAACAAGATGACTTATTAGAAAATGAAAAAGAAGAAATAAATAAAGAATTAAATAAAGAAATAAATAAAGAAATTAATTCAAATTTTCAGAGACCAGTTTCAGTAGATAAAAGACAGAAAATTTTACCAAAAGTAAAAACA
>JAEEGK010008702.1_pt1 | contig 23894 bp, 17 predicted proteins | sample 8958771 | NCBI WGS metagenome assembly JAEEGK01 (sample SAMN16246547, study PRJNA631951) | gut metagenome | biome: gut microbiome; feature: rumen; material: SC-attached | host: Bos | place: Iran: Karaj | collected 2018-10
TCCCGAAGATAAAGTGGGAGCCAGGCCTGGCTCCCACTGATTGATTAGAGGCCAAATGCCTCGCGAATGCGGTCCACGTAGTCGAGCTTCTCCCAAGTGAAGAGCTCCACTTCGAGCGTCTTGGTCTGGCCTTGGCGATTGGTGAACGTCTTGGTTACCTTTTCACAGGGACGACCAAAGTGACCGTAGGCTGCCGTCTCCTCATAGATGGGATTGAGCAGACCCAGACGCTGCACGATGGCATGAGGCGTCATGTCGAAGATCTTGCCGACCTTGTCGGATATCTCTGCATCACTCAAAGCGACCTTGGCTGTGCCGTAGGTGTTGACATAGAGGCTCACAGGCTGGGCGATGCCGATGGCATAGGCTACCTGAACCAGCGCACGGTCGCACACACCAGCTGCCACGAGGTTGTTGGCAATGTGGCGAGCTGCGTACGCCGCCGAACGATCAACCTTCGACGGGTCCTTGCCCGAGAAGGCACCACCACCGTGGGCACCGTGTCCGCCGTAGGTATCAACGATAATCTTTCGGCCCGTGAGACCGGTGTCGCCGTGTGGACCGCCAATCACGAACTTGCCCGTAGGATTGACATAAAGCTTGTACTTGTCGTCGAAGAGCGATGCTTCGAACGCGTTGAGACGAGCCTTGAGACGGGGAATCAGGATATCGTGCACATCCTGGCGGATTTGAGCCAGCATGGCCTCATCGTCGTCGAGCCATTCGTCATGCTGCGTACTGATGACGATGGTGTGGACACGCACGGGGCGGTTGGTTTCGCCATCATATTCCACAGTAACCTGGCTCTTGGCGTCGGGACGCAGATAGGGCATGGGCGAATGAGCTTCACGACGGATTTTTGCCAATTCGATGAGAAGCAGATGGCTGAGCTCGAGGGTGAGCGGCATGCGGTTGTGGGTTTCGTTGGTGGCATAGCCGAACATCATGCCCTGGTCGCCCGCACCCTGCTCTTCGGGGTTCTGGCGTTCCACGCCACGATTGATGTCGGGGCTTTGTGCATGAATGGCGGAAACGATGCCACACGAACTGCCGTCGAACATGTACTCGGCTTTGGTGTAGCCGATGCGCCGGATGGTGGCTCGCACTGCCTCACGCAGTTCCACGACGGCGTTCGTAGTGATTTCGCCAGCCAGGACAACCTGGCCGGTGGTAACCAATGTTTCGCAGGCAACCTTGCTGGAGGGATCCCAGGCGAGCAGGTTGTCAAGCACTGTGTCGCTGATCTGGTCAGCGACCTTGTCGGGGTGTCCTTCTGACACCGATTCGGAAGTGAATAAGTAGTTCAACTTTTTAGATGGTTGAGCAATCATCGGCAACTTTTTCAATGGTTGCCAATCATTGTTGGTTATTTTGCAATATTGCGGCGCAAAGATACACAACAAAGCCCGGAACGCCAAATTTTCCGGGCTATTTTTGTCAGACGGTCAACAAAATGAGGAGCACCGAGCTTACAGTGGAAAGCCTGTGTGACGTTTTTGCTCACTGCCTGTCGCTCCTTCGCTGATAAGGTCGAATACCGAATTCCTTGGCGCGTGCAAGCATATATTCCAACATGCGTGCCTGAATCTCCTCGAAGTCTTCCCACTTCTTGATGAAAGTGAAAGCATAGATCTGAATGGGGATACCTTCGGCTGTCTGTGGCAGGTGGCGCACCATCAACGTCATATCGTTGTTGATTTCAGGTTTTTCTGAAAGGTATTTGAAAATGGCACCTCGATAAGCCTCCAGATTCGTTGCTTCATCAGCCTGGGCAGTTGATGGCAGATAACCCAACTGCTGATATTCCGCCACTTGGGATGCATTGAGGAACTTCACCGAATCCACATCGACATTGATACCTCGGGTGAAGCAGCGACCACCGCTATCCTTCATGCCACGCCAGTTCTGAAACGTTTCGGAGAGCAACGTGTAGGGCTGGACTGTCAGAATGGTCTTGTCGAAATTCTGTATCTTGACGGTACTGAGCGTCATCTCGGTAACAATACCATTCACTCCGCGAGAAGGAATGGTGATCCAATCATCTACCCGCACCATGTCGTTGATGGCAAGTTGTATTCCAGCAACGAGTCCCTTGATGGTATCCTGGAAAATCAGCATCATCACCACCGAAGCCGATAGCAAACCAGTGATGAGATAAAGTGGTGAACGTCCCATCAGCGTGCTCACCATTAGGATGATGCCCACAAACCAGACAATGATCTGGAACGTCTGAAGGATGCCTTTCAGCGAACCAGCCTTGTGTTCCTTTACATGTACGAAAATGTCGAAGATGCCACGCATAAACGCGGCAATGAAATAGCAGACGGCGAAGATGATATAGACCTGCAACAGACGCACCACAATCACCTCGAAGGATCCTTTGAGGGCGTAAGGCAAAGCTATCAGCATGATGACGGGAGGAACGATGTGAGAAAAGGAACGACATACACGCTCGGAGAGCAGGATATCATCCCATTGCGTCTCGGTCTGCTTGACGATCTTTTGTATGATGGGGATAACCGCATATTTGACAACAAAATAAGCGATGAATGAGACGACGATGATAATTACCACAATCAGCAGTCTAATACCTCCAGAAAGGTGGGATCCATCAGAACCGAGATTTTCAACAAGCCATTGTTCCATAAAGTCAATGAACAATTAACAAACAACAATTAATAATTTACAATTTGAGCTGGCCCAAGCCAACATTAGAGCAAGCCCAAACCGCTCAAGAAGATGAGCAGAATACAGATAGGCGCGAAATAACGGACAGCAAACAAGAAAAGAGGGATATAGCCTCCACGATCGCGGCCAAAATTGGTGAGCGTGTCGTGCAACAACCGACGATCCATTCTCCAGCCAAGAAAGACAGCCATCAATAGTCCACCAAGCGGCAAGATGAAGTTGGCAGTCACCTTGTCGAAGATATCGAACAACGACAGGCCCCAGAAGGTCAGGCTATCAGCAAACTCAGGGCAGAACGACAAGCAACAGCAGGTGCCAAGTACCCATGCTATCAACGTGACAATGACGACCGAACGACGGCGACTTACCTTCAACTGTTCCTGCAGAATGGCAATGGGACACTCCATCATCGAGATGCTCGAAGTAAGTGCAGCAATAGCCAACAGAACAAAGAAGATGATGCTCCAAACGTAGCCGCCCGGCATCTGCACGAAGACACTGGGCAAAGTGATGAAGGCAAGACCTGGTCCTGCATCGGGTTGAATACCGTAAGCAAAGCAAGCAGGGAAGATGATGATGCCAGCCAAGATTGCAATGAGCGTATCGACGAGGCAGATGAAAAGCGAAGTCTTACCCATCTTCGTGCTATTGGGCAGATAGGAGCCGTAAATGAGCAGGGTGCCGACACCCATAGAGATGCTGAAGAACGATTGTCCCATAGCCGAAAGTATGACTTTACCCGTGATGCGGCTGAAGTCGGGATGAAACAGGAACTTAAGGCCATCGACAGCACCTGGAAGCAACAACGAATTGATGCAAAGCACCAACATCAGTGCACCCATGATGGGCATAAGGATGTTGGACCAGCGCTCGATGCCCTTCTGCACTCCTCCCATAAGAATCAGCATATTGAGTAGCACAAAGCCAGTCATATAAAGGAAAGGTAACCACGCCTGCTGCGAATAGGCACCGAAATCCTGCGCCGTAAGCCGATCGAGCACCGACACCACCGTATAATGCAGCGTCCAACCTGCCACCACTGAATAGAATCCCACAATCATAAGCACACCCACGGCTCCAAAGAACCCCGTGACCCACCAATAACTGCCAGGCGCCAGGCGGCGAAATGCGCCCACGGCATTACTATGCGAGGCACGACCCAAGGTAAGCTCGGCCAGCATCAGCGGTGTACCCAACATAAGCACACACAGCACATAGATCAAGAGGAAGGCTGCCCCTCCATTCTGGCCCGTTTCGTAAGGGAAACGCCAAATGTTGCCGAGTCCGACAGCCGAACCGACAGCAGCCAGGATTCCACCCAACTTTGTTACAAATAACGCTCGTTCGTTACTCAACTATCAAATACTACTAAAAATGAATAATAAAAAATCAAAGCAGGCCCAAACCGCTCAGGAAGATAAGCAGGATACAAATAGGCACAACAGTGCGTAGCAGGATGATCAAGGGACGCAGGTACCAGCCCGAATCATTGCGCCAATTGGTGATGGCATTGCGTATGATTTCCCTCTCGAGCCACCAGCCCACAAAGAGTGACGTCAAGAATGCACAAACAGGCATCATGTAACGTGCCGTGATATGATCGAGGAAGTCAAAGAGTACATCACCATTTATCGTGAAACCACTCCATATGCCCATCGACAGCGAACAGCCAATGCCAAGCAACAACGACCAGATGGCGCTGATAACCACTGCACTTCGGCGCGATACATGGCATTCCTCCTGTAGGAACGAGATAGGCACCTCGAAAATGCTCATACACGAGGTAAGGCCTGCAAGGGTTACCAACAGGAAGAACAGCAAGCCCATCACCCAGCCGAAAGGCATAGAGTTGAAGACCTGGGGAAGGGTGACAAAGACAAGTCCAGAACCCTCGCCGGGAGCCACACCGAACGAGAAACAGGCAGGGAAGATGACGATACCCGCAAGAATTGCAATAAGCGTGTCAAGACCTGCCACTTGAAGTGCTGTCTTGCCAATCTTTGTATTGTCGGAAAGATAGGAACCGTAGGCCACCATAATACCCATAGCCACCGAAAGGCTGAAGAAGGCCTGCCCCATAGCATCAATCCACGTGCGTCCACTCACCTTATCCCAATCGGGCACGAAAAGGAACTCCATACCCTTGCGGAATTCAGGAAGGAAGAAACTGTTACCGACTAGAATAAGAAGCAGCACGGCAAGGATAGGCATCATGATGTTCGAGGCTCGTTCGATGCCCTTCTGCACACCTCCAAGGAGAATAGCCACATTGATAACGATGGCCAAAACAGTCCACAAAAGTGGTTCGACAGGACTGCTGACAAAACTATGGAAGCCATCGCCATTCATCGTGTTGGTCAGTGCCTGCCAAGTGGCATGCAAGGTCCAACCTGAGAGTACGACATAGAACCCTAGGATGAGACAAGCGACAAGCAACCCCAAAATGCCCACCAGATACCAATGCGTACTAGGAGCGACCTTTCGGAAAGCTCCCACCACATTGCGATGGGCAGACCTGCCGATGCAAAATTCGGCAATCAGCAACGGCACACCCAATATCAGCACGCTGACAACATAGATGACCAGAAAGGCGGCACCGCCATTCTGACCAGTCATGTAAGGAAATCTCCAGATATTACCGAAACCCACGGCAGAACCCACAGCAGCGGCCAAGGCACCCAGTCGTGTGCCAAATGTTGCGCGAGAGTTTCCCGGGTTGACAGATGTTTTATTACTCATTTCAATAAGCTTTCCGACAAGAGATGAAAACACATAATAATGGCTGCAAAATTACCAAAAAATTTCGTTCCAAACAACAAAATGCATGAGAATATTGAAAAAAAGTGCGATTTTTGATTGTTTTTTCGTGAATTATTTGCTTTAGTAGAAAAAAAAGTGTAATTTAGCGCCTCGAAAATCGCGTATTCGCGCGTATGTGAAGGAAAAATGAATATAGAAGGATATCACGTACCCGTAATGCTGAATGAATGTCTGGAAGGTCTCCAAATCCGCCCGGATGGCATTTATGTCGATGTTACATTCGGCGGAGGAGGACACAGCCGCGCCATCCTCTCAAAACTTGGCCCCAAAGGACATCTTTACAGTTTCGACCAAGATCCTGATGCCGAACAAAACATCGGCGGTACGTCGGAAAACTTCACCTTCGTTCGCTCCAACTTCCGCTATCTGAAGAACTGGATGCGATATTACGGCGTGAATCACATCGATGGATTGTTGGCCGACCTCGGTGTCTCAAGCCACCACCTCGACGATGCCGAACGAGGCTTCGCTTTCCGTTTCGATGCGCCGCTCGACATGCGAATGAATACGCGAGCCGGACGCACAGCAGCTGACCTGCTGGCCGAGGCCGATGATAAGGAATTGACGAGAATATTCACCCTTTACGGAGAATTGAAGCAGTCTCGACGCTTGGCACAAGCCATCGTCAAACGTCGTGCGCAGCAACCGATCCTCACCACGGGTGACCTGATGACGACCATCAAGCCCCTGATCAGTCCGAAAGCCGAGAAGAAAGAGCTCGCCCAGACCTTTCAGGCCCTTCGCATCGAAGTGAACCACGAGATGCAGGCCCTCGAAGAGATGCTGACAGCAACTATCGGCCTTCTGAGACCTGCCACCGAAAAGCGCGCAGGCGGACGACTCGTCGTGATGACCTACCACAGCCTCGAAGATCGCATTGTCAAGAATGTGATACGTTCGGGGAAGGCCGACGGCGAAATACAGAAGGACTTCTACGGAAAGATCATCGCTCCCCTCAAGGCCGTCAACAACAAGGTGATCGAAGCTTCGGAAGAGGAGGTGGAACGCAATCCACGTGCACGTTCCGCAAAACTCCGCATTGCGGAGAGATTAGCAAACAATTAACTACACAAAGACTTTGGCAAAGAAATTCAACATCATCGACGAAGCTGGAAAGGTCATCAGTGATGACCAGAACCCGCTCTTCAGCAAGAAGTTCTACGAACAGCACTTCCAAAAGATTATTATCGTAATCATTCTGCTGATAAGCTACATCCAACTTCGCTATGAATACGAGGACCACATCATCGCCATCGCCCGTCTGAAGAACGAGCGCAATGACGTACGTTACACCAGCATCGAGAAATGGGGTGACCTGACACTCCGCAATCGCCCCGAAGTCATCAAACAGAAGGTGGCAGACAGCGATGTGAACCTAATCGAAAGTGACGAACCTGCAGTAATCATCAAATAAGCCATGGGGGTCCTAAAGAAACTGATCAACAAATACCTTTTAGGTTGGACGCCATCCTTCAGTACAAGGTTCGGCGTCGTGCTGGGCGTACTGTTGCTTTACGTTCTGGCCATCATAGCATGTGCCACAAAAACCTTTATGGTGGACCGTCCTCACTACGAGCGTCTTGTCAGCAACCTAAAGCGAGATAGCGTCAGTATCCCACAGATACGTGGCGTGATCTACAGCGAAACGGGCGACATGATTGCCGCCTCAGCTCCCGAATACGATATCTTCTTCGACTTCCGCAACAAGGATCAGGAGTGGTACAAGACAATCTACGATTCGGTGAAGCATAAGAAGATTAGAATAACGGCCAAACTGCTGCCCAAGGATACGATGGAATATTATTTCGGTTCCAACGGTCCTGCTGCACAATGGATGCACAAACTCAACCCGAGGAAGACTGCTGCCGAACACGCCCTCGGCATGATGAAGGCCTATCGTGAAGGCAACCGTCGCTACCTCGCCCTGCGTAGAATCTCCTACCTCGAATACAAGGAACTCCGCAACAAGGCTCCGTTCTTTTCGAAGAACCGCAACCACATCGGCATGTTCAGCGAAGACCGACCCAATCGCAAGCGTCCCTATGGCGAGCGTCGTATGGCGGCCTCGACCATCGGCGGTGTGTTCCCCACCGACACATTCCGTATCGTGAACGGTGTACGCCGCAACATGAAAGGTCACGGGCGCAATGGTCTGGAGCAAACCTTCGACAGCCTGCTCAATGGCGAACCTGGCATCGGTTTCACTCAAAAGGTGAAACTCTATCGACAGACCATCGTCCAACGGGAGCCCGTCGATGGCGCCGATGTCTATACCACCCTCGACATGGAGATGCAGCGCATCCTTGACTTCGAGCTCAACAAGCGCATCCTTGAACTGAATGCCGCAGGAGGTTGGGCTGCTGTGATGGAGACCAAGACCGGCAAAATCAAGGCCATCTCGAACCTGCAGCGTCGTGGTGACTACTGCGTCGAGGACTACAATCACTTTGTCATGGACCTCTATGACCCAGGCTCAACATTCAAGACAGTCAGTTACACGGTCCTCCTCGATGATGGAAAGATCACACCCGACACAGAAGTGGACACTGGCAACACCCATGAGCGTCCTAACTCTTGGAATTATCATGGCAAGGAGATACGCGACGACCATCCTGTTGGCAAGGTGACAGCCGACGAAGCCATGGTGCAGTCGTCCAACATCTCGCTGGCCAAGCTTACGACAGGGGCTTACGACCGTAATCCTCAGCGTTATCTCGACCTTATCGACAAGATGAAAATCTTCGAGGATCTGCATCTCAACGTAGAGTTCCAAGGTGCCCAGCGTCCGCGTAACCGCAAGGTCGGTGATGCCACTTGGAGCAAGGTTTCTCTCGGACAGATCAGCTATGGCTACGAGACACGCATCCCAGGTATGTATATGCTCAACTTCTATAACGCCATTGCCAACAATGGCACACTGATGCGCCCATATATCGTGGACCGTGTTGTGAAAGACGGACAAGTGCTCTATCATCGCGAACCCGAAGTCATCAATCCTAGCATCTGCAAGGATTCTACGCTGAGGGCCGTACGCCATGCCCTCGAAGGTGTCGTCGAACGAGGCACTGCCCATGGCAATTTATGGTTACCGGGTGCTTATTCGAAGAAGGTGAAGATTGCCGGAAAGACAGGCACGGCTCAGCGATATGCCAACGGTTCCTACGTGGGAAATGGCCATTATGTCTCGTTCGCAGGATATTTCCCTGCCGACAATCCCCAATATACCGGCATCGTCGTCATCGATGCTCGTCCAGGCGGCAACTTTGGACGTCCGGGTGGTGGCTATATGGCCGGACCCGTCTTCCGCAATTTTGCCGAGCAGGTTTATGCCAACAGCATCTACCTCACGGTGAACGACATTAAGCCCGACTCGGCCAATGTCGCCAATTACGGCATGTTTCCTAAGGCAAAACGCGGTCCTATGCTGCGCACCAGGGAAGTTACCAACGAATTAGGTTTCGACAACGTGCTCGAAAAGTTGGACATCCACGATGTGAATCTTAACAACATCAAGCCGGGTATCGTGCCCGATGTTCATGGCATGGGAGCCGCCGATGCTCTCTTCATGCTCGAGAATGCAGGTCTGCGTGTCAACATCTCAGGGCACGGCAAGGTAACCAGCCAATCGCTCGTTGCAGGTTCATCATTTACCAAGGGACAAACCATCAGCATAACATTGAAATAAAACAAGATTTATATTGCCAAAATGAAACTCAGTCAACTTCTGGAGCGCCTCTCCTACCAGTTTGAAGGCGCCAGGACAAAAGATATCGAGATCAGCGCCGTCGTGACCGACAACCGCATAGTCACTCCAGGCGCACTCTTCATTGCCGTACATGGCGCCACCGTCGATGGGCACTCGTTCATTCCCCAGGCCATCGAGAGCGGGGCAGTAGCTATTGTGTGCGACAAGCCATGGTGGGACGAAAAGGGTTGCCAACTGGCAGCCTCGCTCGAAAATGCACCTGCTTTCATCATTGTCGAAGACTGCAATCTGGCGCGTGCACTTCTTGCTGCTGCCTGGTACGGATATCCATCGGAACAACTGACCCTCGTCGGTGTGACCGGCACCAATGGAAAGACCACCATTGCCACCCTCCTCTACAAGCTCTTCTCCAAGCTCGGATACCCCTGCGGACTGATTTCGACCGTATGCAACTACGTGATCGACCGCCCTGTCCACGCTTCCTTCACCACTCCCTATCCCGAGGAACTCAACGATCTGCTCCAGCAGATGGTCGATGCCGGGTGCGCCTTCGTCTTCATGGAGGTATCGAGCCACTCCGTCGATCAGCAACGCATCGGCGGCCTGGACTTCGATGGCGGCATCTTCACCAATCTGACACGCGACCACCTCGACTACCATAAGACGTTCGAGAACTATCTGCATGCCAAGAAGAAGTTCTTCGATGGCTTGAAGAAAGAGGCTTTTGCTATCACCAACCTCGACGACCGTAACGGTGAAGTGATGTTGCAGAACACCAAGGCTCGTCATCGCAGCTACAGTGTGCGCACCATGGCAGACTATACCACCCGGATTATAGAAGAATCGTTCGAAGGCATGTCGCTCCTCATCGACGGACAGGAGGTGCAGACCAATTTCGTGGGACGCTTCAATGCCTCCAACCTCATTGCCGTTTATGGTGCAGCCTGCGAGATTCTGCAGAACGAGAATGCCAGGAAACTTACGGCAGGCATCACCCGTCATGACCTGCTCGTCAAGATGTCGGAACTCATTCCCGTCAACGGTCGATTCGAGTCCATCCGTTCGCCCAAAGGCTTCTCGGCCATCATCGACTATGCCCACACCCCCGACGCATTGGTCAACGTACTCGACACCATCCGCGAGATCCTCGATGCAAAAGTCAAAGGAAAGATCATCACCGTGGTGGGCTGTGGCGGCAATCGCGACAAGGGCAAGCGTCCCATCATGGCCCATGAATCGGCTGTTCATTCCGACCGCCTCATCCTCACTAGCGACAACCCTCGCTTCGAAGAGCCAATGGACATCCTCAACGACATGCAGGCAGGTCTCGATAGCGAGGAACTCCGTCAGAAGACCATCACCATCTGCGACCGACGCGAGGCCATCCGCACGGCTGTCATGATGGCCCAGCCCGACGATGTCATCCTTGTGGCCGGCAAGGGGCACGAAGATTACCAGATCATCAAAGGCGTAAAACACCACTTCGACGACCACGAAGTGGTACGCGAAGCCATGGGTTTGAATCCCACTGGCGAAAAATGAAATAATTAACGAAACTACTAAATCCATCCTCTACTCAAGTGCTATACTACATCTTTCGATATCTCAACAACACTTTCGACCTGCCGGGTGCCGGCATGTGGAGTTATGTTTCGACACGTGCCATCACAGCACTCATCCTGGCACTCATCATCTCCATGTCGTTCGGCGAATGGTTCATCCGCTATATGCGTCGCAAGAACAGGACCGAAGCGCAACGCAATCGTGAAATCGACCCTTATGGTGTCGAAAAGCTCGGTGTTCCCACCATGGGCGGTATCATCATCATCGTGGCCACCATCGTTCCCTGTCTGCTGATGGGACGTCTGCGCAACATCTATATGCTCCTGATGCTCTTCACCACACTTTGGCTCGGTATGCTCGGCTTCCTCGATGATTACCTCAAGGGTCACAGCAAACAATACGATCGCATGCCTCGTCTGCTCAAGGTCATCAGCGAATTCAGCGGCGCCTCGCCTGCCTATCGCGAGAAAAACAAGAACGGTATGCGCCCCATCATCAAACTGCTCGGGCAGGCATTGCTCGGACTGGGTGTCGGTCTCACCCTTTGGCTTGCTCCCGATGCTGTGATGCGTGAAGGTGGTCATCTCATCAAGTCCACGCTCACCACGCTGCCCTTCGTCAAGGACCATAATCTCGACTATGCCGGATTCTTCGAGTTCCTTGGCAATTGGCAACAGGCAGCAGGCTGGATCTTCTTCGTCTGCGTCACTACCTTCATCATCATGGCGGTGAGCAACGGCTCCAACCTCGATGACGGCATGGATGGCCTTTGCGCCGGCAACTCGGCCATCATGAGCGTTGCCCTTGTCGTTCTGGCATATTTCTCCAGCCACGCCCGTTTTGCCGACTATTTCAACATCATGAACATCCCTGGCTGTCAGGAGCTGGTAGTCTTCGGCGCCGCGTTTGTCGGTGCATTGATCGGCTTCCTCTGGTACAATGCCTTCCCTGCCCAGGTCTTCATGGGCGATACGGGCTCGCTGCCCATCGGCGGCATCATTGCCGTCATGGCCATCATCATTCGCAAGGAACTGCTCCTGCCCATCATCTGCTTCATCTTCCTCATCGAAAGCATCTCGGTCATGGGGCAGAACTTCGTCGCACGCCGGGGCAATGCCATCGGCAAGAAGTACCGCTTCGTCAATCGTGCTCCCATCCACGATGCATTCCGTCTGAAGACCGAGCAGTTGGCTCAACTGCGCACCATGGACAAGATTCTCTTGAAGTGGCCCAAGAGTTCGTTCCACGAGAACAAGGTCACTGCCCGCTTCTGGATTGTAACCATCATCCTGGCATCGTTTGCCATCATGACACTCAAGGTAAGATAATATAAAGCAATGAAAAGAATAGCCATCATAGGCGCCGGAGAAAGCGGCACAGGTGCCGCCGTCCTGGCAAAAGTCAAAGGATTCGACGTGTTTCTAAGCGACATGTCGCCCATCAAGGACAAATACAAGGCACTGCTCGAGCAGTACCAGATTCCCTACGAGGATGGACATCCTCACACCGAGGAACTCATCCTCAATGCCGACGAGGTGATCAAGAGCCCGGGCGTACCCCTCACTGCCCCGCTCATCGTCAAACTCATGCAGCAAGGCACACCTATTATCTCCGAAATCGAGTTTGCGGGTCGATACACCGATGCGAAAATGATCTGCATCACCGGTTCCAACGGCAAGACCACAACGACGATGATGACCTACCATATCCTCAAGTCCAGCGGTCTCAATGTCGGATTGGCGGGCAACGTTGGCAAGTCGCTTGCCCTGCAGGTGGCCACCGAGCACTTCGACTACTATGTCATCGAGCTGTCGAGCTTCCAATTGGACAACATGTACAAGTTCCGCGCCAACATCGCAGTGATCATGAACATCACTCCCGACCACATGGATCGCTACGACCACGAAATGCAGAACTACATCAACTCTAAGTTCCGCATCGTCCAGAACCTCACCCCCTCCGATCATGTCATCTACTGGAATGGCGACAAGACCGTGATGCGCGAACTGGAACGCCGCCTCCGTGCACCCCAAAGCGGCGAGGATTATACGGGCACCAACAACGAGCGTCCCGAACTGCGCTACTCCGATGGTTCGCTAATCTATCCCTTCCGCGGACATATCGAACCCCTTAGAGCCCAACTTGTTCCGTTCACTGGTTTAAGCCTGAAGCAGATGGGCAATCGTCCTCTCGTGCCTGGTGCTTACGTCAAGGACGGCAACCTCGTCATCAATGTACTCGATGCTGCCCTTTCGGCCGACACCACCGAGATTCCGCTCGACGAACTGCCTCTGCCTGGCCCGCATAACCTCTACAACACGATGGCAGCAACGCTCTCGGCACGCCTCAGCGGTATTCGTAAGGACGCCATACGCCGAGCCCTCGCCACATTCAAGGGTGTCGAACATCGTCTCGAAAACCTCGGTTACGTCGATGGTGTGGAATACGTCAACGATTCAAAGGCCACCAACGTGGACTCCTGCTGGTACGCCCTCGAATCGATGAAGAAGCCCACCGTACTCATTCTGGGCGGCAAGGACAAGGGCAACGACTACACGCAAATCGAGCAACTGGTGCGCGACAAGTGTACAGCCCTCGTCTATATGGGACTGCACAACGAGAAGCTCCACGCCTTCTTCGATAGCATGGGCAAACCCGTAGCAGATGCCTTGTCGATGCGAGAGGCCCTCGAAAAATGCCGAGCCTTCGCCCGTCCCGGCGATGTCGTGCTGCTTTCGCCATGCTGCGCCTCGTTCGACCTGTTCAAGTCGTACGAAGACCGCGGCGATCAGATGAAGGCCATCGTCAAGGAATGGCAACAGCAATAACGATCTTCTTATTCAAAAATATATTGTCGAATGCAAGAACAAGACACTGCCAACATCGAAACAAGCAGCCAATATGACTTCTTGGGCAGCATCATGAGAGGCGATTACTGGATATGGGGTATCTACATATTCCTGTTTTGCATCTCTGTGGTCGAAATTTTCAGTGCCACCAGCCAGCTCACCTTCCGGGGAGGCTATGCCAGTGACCCTGCGGTTCGCCATGTCACCTTCCTGCTGGCCGGCGCTGTCTTCCTGCTGATTTCGCAGAGCATGAGCCTTCCGGCCATCCGTGCTTGGGACAAGCTCATCTATTTCTTCGGATTCTGCCTCTGCATCACCACCATCTTCGTGGGTACGGAACAGAAGGGTGCTGCTCGTTCCATCGCAGGACTCCAGCCTGTCGAGCTTTGCAAACTCGGTGTCACGATGGTGCTCTGTGCCCTCGTCACGGCTCGCGATGCCACGTTCCATATCATCCCGTTTTTCCGTACCCGCACACCGATACGCCGATTCTGGACCTATCTGCTCATCATCGGTCTGGTGGCTCTTCCCATCGCCACGCAGAACCTTTCGAGTGCCCTCATCATCTGCATGGCGTCGTTCGGTATCATGTTCCTGGGTGGTGTCAACGGACGTTACCTTTGGGGGACAATCATAGTTGCCGTCATCGTTGCCATCATCGGCTTGGCTGCCCTGCGTGTTGTCTATGAGACCCATGGTGGCGAACGCAATGCCCGAACCGCCGAGATGGAACAGGCCGAAAGCGGCATTGCCAACAGCAAGGTGCTGGGACGTGTCATCACTTGGTCCAACCGCATCTACGACCATTCCGGCAAGCCTCTTTGGGAAGAGGATATCAATGGCAAGAAGAGCCAGGAGATCTATTCCCACATGGCCATTGCCAACAGTTATCCGTTCGGACGCTTCATCGGCAACAGCAAGATGCGTGATTTCCTACCCGAAGCGTTCTCCGACTATATCTTTGCCATCATCTTCGAAGAGGGTGGCCCAGTCATGGCAACCCTTGTGCTCCTACTCTATCTCACCCTCTTCATCCGATGTTATGTGCTGTCGCGGCGCACCGAGAGTCCTTACATTCGGCTCATGATGTTAGGCCTGCCGCTCATCATAGTAATCCAGGCTCTCATCCATATCGGTGTCTGCACCGGGGCGATGTTCGTCACGGGCCAGCCCCTGCCACTCATCAGTCGTGGTGGTTCGAGCATCATCGGTACGAGCATCTCCTTCGGCATCCTCCTTGCCTTGAGCCGCCTCATACGTCAGGAGCAGCAGGAGCGTGCCGAACTGGCAGCCGAAACAGCCTCCCTCTCTGAGAATGCATTATCCGTTAACACAAATAATACCGAAACAGAATGAAATACCTCATTAGCGGTGGTGGCACGGGTGGCCACATCTTTCCCGCTGTCTCAATAGCCAATGCCATCCGCAAGGCGCAACCCGATGCCGAGATACTCTTCATCGGAGCCTTGGGCCGTATGGAAATGGAAAAGGTGCCTGCCGAAGGCTACAAGATCATCGGACTGCCGGTGCGCGGCTTCATCCGTCCACTCTTCCATCCCGGCAACCTTATGGTACTGTTCGACTTGTGGAAGAGCATCCGTCAGGCCAAGCAGATCATCCGCGACTTCAAGCCCGATGCTGCTGTCGGTGTGGGTGGCTATGCCAGTGCAGCAGCCTTGAAGGCCGCAGCTGCGCTTCACGTGCCCTATATCCTGCATGAGCAGAACGGCTTTGCAGGTGTCACCAACCAGAAACTGGCCAATGGCGCACGTCGCATCTGCGTAGCCTATCCCGGCATGGAGCGTTTCTTCCCCGCCGACAAGATTGTCGTCACCGGTAATCCTGTGCGCCAGGCCCTTCTCGAGTGCACGTCCACTGTCGAAGAGGCACGCCGTGCCTTCGGGCTCGACCCCAATCGTCCCACCATCTTCGTCACCGGTGGCAGTTTGGGCGCCCGCAGCGTCAACAATGCCATCTGCGCCGGACTCGACCAATTCCAGAAGGCTGGTGTGCAAGTGCTCTGGCAGACGGGCAAGGCCGATGGCGACAAGTGGGAACGTGCCGTAGCTGCCATGCACCCAGTGGGTGCCGATGGGTCTCCCGAACCTGTCCTCATCCATCCCACTGTCTTCGTGAAGGACATGGCGCAAGCCTATCGTGCCGCCGACATCGTCATCTCACGTTCGGGTGCCGGTGCCGTCAACGAGGTCAGCCTTATCGGCAAGGCCGCAATATTCGTTCCGCTACCCACAGCAGCCGAAGACCATCAGACGGCCAACGCACGCTCCCTCGCCGACCGCGATGCCGCCATACTCATCCCCGACAAGGAGGCTCCTGCCCGACTGGTCAGCGAAGCCATCCAACTGGTCGGCGACAAGCAGCGCATCGCCACGATGGAGCAGAACGCCCATGCCATGGCACACTTCGGAGCTGCCGATGCTGTGGCTGCGATTGTAATCCAAGAAGCCAAGAACAAATGAAATCCATATACTTCGTAGGCGCCGGCGGTATTGGCATGTCCGCCCTTGAGCGCTATTTCAATGCCAACGGATACAAGGTGGGAGGCTACGACAAGACGCCCTCACCACTCACCGATGCCCTCATCAGCGAAGGCATCGACATTCATTTCGAAGACAATATCGATGCCGTCGATCCTGCTTTCAAGGATCCTGCCACGTGCATAATTTGCTATACGCCCGCCATCCCCAAGAACCATGGCGAGCTTTGTTGGTTCCAACAGAACGGCTTCCAGGTGATGAAGCGTAGCCAGTTACTCGGCATCGTCACGCGTCAGAAGCGTGGACTCTGTGTAGCTGGCACCCACGGCAAGACCACTACCAGTTCGATGATAGCACATCTGCTCAAGCAGAGCCACGTCGATTGCAACGCCTTCCTTGGCGGCATCCTTAAGCCTTACGACAGCAACCTCATGCTTAGCGACAAGAGCGACCTGGTAGCCATCGAGGCCGACGAATTCGACCGTTCGTTCCACACGCTCTCACCCTACATGGCCGTCATCACCTCGTGCGATCCCGACCACCTCGACATCTACGGCACCGAAGAGGCTTATCGCGAGTCGTTCGCCCACTTCACCGAACTCATCCGTCCCGGAGGCCTGTTGCTCAAGCATCGTGGCATCAAGGTCGATTGCCGGCCGAATGCCGAAGTGCGCTATGCTGAATACGACGTCGTGCCTGATACTTCGGGGCTCGATGATAGCGAACTCCCCGACTTCTTTGCCACCAATGTCCGCATCGGCAACGGCACCATCCTCTTCGACTTTGTCATCAAGGAGGGACAACACGTCTTCCGCGACCTCGAACCCGGTGTCCCCGCACCCATCAATGTGGACAATGCCACGGCAGCCCTCGCCATCTGTTGGCTCAATGGCTGCTCCGAAGATGAACTGCGCAAGGGATTGAAGAGCTTCGGCGGAGCCAAGCGTCGCTTCGACTTCTACATCAAGCGCCCCGACCTCGTCGTCATGGACGACTACGCCCACCATCCCGACGAGATCCGTGCGTCGCTCCATTCTGTACGGCAGCTCTTTGCAGGACGTCACCTGACCCTCTGCTTCCAGCCTCATCTCTACAGTCGCACCCATGACCTGGTCGATGGCTTTGCCTCGGCGCTCGCCATCCCCGACCGCACCATTCTCCTGCCCATCTATCCAGCACGCGAGCAACCCATGCCAGGCGTCACCTCGCAGTGGCTCCTCGACAAGATTGACAATCGTGACAAGTCGTTGGTCGAAATATCCGCCCTTGTCCCCCATCTCGTCGAGCTTCGCAAGGCCCACCAGCTTGACGTTCTCGTCATGATGGGCGCCGGCGTCGACATCGAGCGTCTCGTTGCTCCCGCCACCGAAGCCCTCGCTGATTTGTAAGCACCTCTTTCGCCCTATCCCCTGTTAACGAGGCAACCAAGCTTGGTTGCCACATAAATAATATATATGGTCAAAACCATCTTCAAGGCAATAGGCATCACCCTCCTTTTAGGCTACCTGCTGGGAGCCGGCTACCTCTATGGCTTCTGGCGCAACGAACCCCGCTATCGTGGCATGTTCATCACCATCAACTATCCGAGCGACGATGCCCACTTCGTCACCGAGGCCAGTATCCGCCAGCTCGTCGAAGGCAAGCCGGGATTCCGCTGCAAGGGCAAGCCGTTCTCCGAGGTCAATACTCTTGAACTTGCCAAGTACATCGAGGAGAAAAACCGTCTGGTGCGCCATGCTTCGTGCTACCACACGCCCGATAGTCTTCTGCGCATCGACATCGAACAGCGCAATCCCATCATTCGTGTCAAGAGCTCGACACTTGTAAATTCCGGTGACGGACATTCTATGGCCGACTTCTACATCGATCGCGATGGCGCCATGATGCCCGCCCAGTTTGGCACAGCCATCCAGTTGCCCCTCGTAACAGGTTTCGTTAAGGCACGTCACATCCAACCCCTCCACGACTTCGCCCTCTTCCTCAAAGGCGACGACTTCTGGTCGGCCGAAGTCACACAGATCTATATTCGCGAAAACGGTGATGCCGAACTCATCCCACGAATCGGTGACCACACCATCCTCATCGGTTCGTTCGATGACACGCAGCAAAAACTCGATAACGTACGTACATTCTACGACAAGGTCCTCACCCGAAAGGGCTGGAACTTCTACAAAACCATCAACGTCAAGTTCCATGGCCAGGTCGTAGGAGAAAAATAATAAATCAAGGGATTCTAAGGGAATCTAAGGGATTTTAAGAGATAATAAGGGACAAATGTCTCTTGGGTCTCATTCCCTACCAGCCGATTGTATTGTCCCTTAATATCCCCAAATATCCCTTCAAATCCCCAAATATCCCTAAATATCCCCTCCCAATGTCCACCCTTACCTGTGCCATCCAGTTAGGCTCTTCACGCATCTTGGCCATCGCAGCCGAGAAGGATCTGTCGAACGGAACCCTCACCAATATACAGATCGAGAGCGAGGTTTCGTCCGACTGCATCAGCCATGGCCGTATTGTCAATATCGAAAAGACGGCCATGCACATCCGCACACTCATACAGAAACTCGGCAATCGCATGCGCACCCCCATCGCCGCAGCTTATGTCGGCGTGGGCGGCATGTCGCTCCATTCACTTGTACAGCAGCCATCGGTCAAGATTCCCGACTACGACGTGCTCGACTCCCAACCCATCGGGCAGAACCAGCACCAGCTCATCGTCGGCGAGAAACGCATCCGTGAGTCCATCCGTGCCGCCATGGACCGCGCCGGCATCCGCATCGTCGATATCATCGTCTTGCCCATCGCCACAGCCAACATTCTCACAAGATCCGAACGCCAGAAGGGTTGTATCCTTGTCGATATGGGTGCTGGCACCACCACCGTCTCCATCTACAAAGACGGCGAACTCAAGCACCTTGCCGTCATCCCGTTGGGTGGCGAAAGTGTTACAATCGACATCCAATCGGCAGGCTGTACCTACGACGATGCCGAGCGTATCAAGCGCGACTGGAGTGACGTCTCGCAAGAGGTGACACCCGAGTCTCCCGCTGGAAACGCTCCCAGCGCCATGTTTGCCGAAAGGGCGCTCCCCATCCCGCAGAGCAAGCTCAACAACATCGCCCTCTGCCGCTATGAGGAGATTGCCGCCAACATCGAACATCAGATCGAAGCATCAGGCTTCAAGGATCAGCTCAAAGCAGGCTGTATCCTCACTGGTGGTGCTGCCTATCAAAACGGCATCACCACTCTCCTGTTGCGTCGCCTTTCCATCCCGCAGGTCGAAATGCGTGCCTCTCACGTGCCCGCCCTGTTGGGCAGCGACCGCAAACCCCATCTCACCAACCTCCTGTCTCTCCTCTCATTCTGCACCGAGGACTGTCAGGCACCCAAAGTTACCCCTGTGGTCGAGACGCCACGTCCGACACCTGTCACTCGTCCCGTTACTCCTCCACAACCTGCTCCTGCCGACGACAACGAGCCAACGCTCGAAATCCCCGATCGCGAGCCCGAACCCGAGCCGGTAGTACAGTCCGAACCCCAACCCGATCCTAAACCACAAACCCACCCCGAGAAGGAACCCGAAGAGGAGGTACGTCCCTCCACCACCTTCGGCGAATTCGTCGGACGCTTCGTCAAGGATCTTTTCACTGGTCAGAAATAATTTAACATTCAGCATATATGGAAAATCAGAACGATATCAACAATGCAGCTCTCGAGTTCGATTTCAAACCTACCCAAGAGAACCACTCCATCATCAAGGTGGTCGGTGTAGGTGGCGGCGGCTCCAATGCCGTCGAGCACATGTATGAAACCGGAATCGAGGATGTCTCATTCCTCATTATTAATACAGACAAGCAGGCACTCGAAGGCTCCAACATCCCCAACAAACTCCTCATCGGCGAAAAAGGACTGGGTGCAGGTGCCAAGCCCGAAATCGCTCGTAACTTCGCCGAGCAGTATGCCGAAACCATCCGCCAGGCTTTATCCGATGGCACCGAGATGGTCTTCATTACCGCAGGCATGGGTGGCGGAACAGGTACCGGTGCTGCGCCCATCGTGGCACAGATCTCCCACGAACTCGGCATCCTCACGGTCGGCATTGTCACAATCCCGTTCAAGTTCGAAGGCAAGAAGAAGATCCTCATGGCGCTCGAAGGCGTAAAGTCCATCGAAAAGTGGTGCGATGCCCTTCTTGTGGTCAACAACAATCGCCTCATCGACATCTACCCCGACCTCAACTTCGGCAACGCTTTCAGCAAGGCCGACGATACGCTCACCACTGCCGCCAAGTCCATCTCCGACATCATCAACAAGCGCGGATACATCAACCTCGACTTTGCCGATGTCTCTACCACTCTCCGCAACGGTGGTGTAGCTCTCATCTCTACCGGTAGCGCCAACGGCGAAAACCGCCTCAGCAAGGCCATCGAGGCAGCCAAGACTTCTCCGCTGCTTCAGGACAACAAGATCACCGATGCCAAGCACCTGCTCTTCGAACTCTGTTTCAGCCACCAGAACCCCATCTCCATGGCCGAGATCGCCGAGATGAACCATTTTGTCGATGGCCTCAACAGCGACATCGAAGTTATCTGGGGTGCTATGTACGACGACGAGCTTGGTGAGGATGTGCGCATCATCCTTCTTGCCAGCGGCTTCGCCATGAACCACAACACCGGCGACATCATCGTCGGTGCCCAGCTCGAGGACAAGGTCAAGGAACTGCAGCAGCAGTTGCGTGCAGCCATCGCCGAACACAAGAACCAGGTTGGCGAGTTCGACGGATATCAGGAGGCTGCCGACATCCTGCTTACTGCCCTTCGTGATGCTGCCGTCAAGGCCGAAAATTTCACCATCGACGATTCGCTCGACGACGAGATCGCTCGCCTCGACATAGCCTACCAACAGGCTTGCGACAAGAAACTCGAGATCATCCGCGCTATCGAAGCCGAAATCGAGCGCAAGAAACTCGAACAGCAGGAGCGCGAGATTCGCGAAAAGATTGCCGCCCTCGAAGAGCAGCTCCGACAGACTACCTTCCGTGTTGCTCAACCCGAGACTGCACCAGCACCAACGCCGACACCAACTGTTACACCCGTTACTCCGACAACCCCCTCTACACCAGTAACTCCAGCAGCTCCGGTAGTTACAGCGACTCCAGTTGCTCCAGTTTCCCCGACCGTTCCCTCGTCTGAGCCGACCCTCTTCGACCAGCCAGAACCTGCAGCACCGGCTACGCCCGTCACTCCAGCAGCTACTGCAGTCCCGGTAACCCCAGTTACTCCAACTGCTCCAGTTACACCTGTGACGCCACCTGCTCCCACACCACGCACAGCCACCGACCCTATCGATGGTATCGAGGCTATCCGTCATTTCTATGGTGAAGAGACAGCCAACCGCATGCTGCTCGACGACACGCGCAAGGCTTACTACGTCCTCGACGAGCAGGACCTCACCAACGAGGAACTCATCGAACGCCTCGAGCATCTGCCCGCCTACAACCGCAAGCTTTCCGACCTCGGACAACTTCGCGCTGTCAGCCGCCAGCCCGCCAAGGCCCGCCCCGCAGGACAGCCCGGCAACATCGAGAAAACCCTGGATTTATAACCCTGTCTATGTGGCAGCCATCTTTGGCTGCCCTCATCCGCCCCTTCTATGCCCAAGCAAAAACTAACTACCCGCCAGATCGTAGTCCGCACCCTCTTCTTCCTCTTGGCAATCTTCATCATCACGTGGTGTTTCCCACGTCAGGAGAATTTCCACTATGAGTATGAAGTGGGCAAGCCGTGGCGTTATGCCCGTCTCATCGCGCCCTACGATTTCCCGATTCTCCGCAGCGACTCCGCTGTGATGCAGATCGAGGACAGTATCCGCAATCAGATCATCCCACGCTACACCTTCGACACCAAGGTAAGCGACAACGCGCTACGTCAGCTCCAGAAGACGGGTGACAAACTTCCTGCCGAGGCCAGCACCCATCTGCAGCAGATGCTTGAGCAGATTTATCATCAAGGAGTCATCACCGGCGAGGAGAAGAGTCGACTGGCTCAGATCCAGTCGGCCGACGTCATCCTGGTCGATGGCGACGAGGTCACCACCGTATCCAAGCAGACACTTCTCACCGAAATGCAGGCCTACGAACTGCTTCGCGGCGACTCGCTCTTTGCCAAGGAATACGAAACCTTGCCCCTGCAGCGGCTCCTGAGCAGCAACCTCGTCAGCGACACCGCTGCCATGAACCTCGAATACAAGCGTCTGCGCCAGCAGGTTAGCTACACCAGCGGTGTTGTACTTGCCGAAAGCCGCATCATCGACAATGGCGAGATTGTCACCCCACGCACCTTCGACATCCTCAATTCCTATCGTAAGGAGCAGCAGCACCGCCGCAGCCTTTCGTCGGGCCTTGCCTGGGAATGGATAGGGCGCTTTTCGATCGTTGCCCTCTTGCTTGGCAGCATCCTCGTCTTCCTGGGACTTTATCGCAGGCATATCTATATCCGCCAGGCCAACATTTTCGTCATCATCGGCTCCATCACCATCATGGCCATCCTGACGTCCATCGCCAGTCACATGGAGATCAATTCGGTCTATCTGGTGCCCATCGGCATCGTCACCATCCTCATCAGCACCTTCTTCGGCTCGCGCACGGCATTCTTCTGCCATATGGTCATGGTGCTGCTCTGCTCCTTCATTGCGCCCTCCCGCTTCGAATACGTCATCATCCAAAGCATCGTAGGCATGGTCATCGTGTTCAGCCTCAAGGATGGTCTGCAGGACCGCAAGCAACTGATGCATACCGCACTCTTTGCCGGCATCGGTTATTTGGGCACCTATCTTATTTTTACCCTTGCCAATCAGGCCACCCTGGCAAGCATCTCACCGTCCATCGCGACCATGATGGTCCTCAATGCCATCCTGCTGCTGCTGTCCTACCTCATCATCTACAGCTTCGAGAACATCTTCGGCTACACGTCGGGCGTAATGCTCGTTGAGCTCTGCAACATGGGCAAGGGTCTGCTGCTCCGCCTCTCCGAAGAGGCTCCCGGCACCTTCAACCATTCGCTCAATGTAGCTAACCTCTCGGCTGCTGCCGCCAAGGAGATTGGTGCCAATATCGCCCTGGTGCGCACCGGTGCCCTCTATCACGACATCGGCAAACTCGCCAATCCGAACATGTTCACCGAGAACCAGCAGCTCAACAACCCGCTGAACGAACTGTCAATCGAAGATGCCGTGCAGACCATCAAGAAGCATGTCACCAACGGCATCCGCCTCGCCGAAAAGCAGAAGTTGCCCGAAGACATCCTGGGCTTCATCCGAACCCACCACGGACGCTCGCAGGTGAAATATTTCTACATCAAGTGGTGCAACGAACATCCCGACCAAGAGCCCGACCATGATTTCTTCTCCTATCCCGGTCCTGACCCCATGACCAAGGAACAGGCCATCGTCATGATAGCCGACAAGATCGAAGCCGCCTCCCGCTCCCTCAAAGACCTTACCCGCAAGGGTATTCGCGATTTGGTGGAGCGCCTCACAAACGAACTCCTCACCGATGGTCGTCTCAACGATGCCGACATAACCCTGCATGAGCTCCAGCAGTGTCAGGAAGTCTTCATCTCCCAGCTCATCACCATCAACCACGCCCGCATCGCCTACCCGACCCTCCACGCCGACACCGCAGCCGCCAAGGCTGAAAACAAATAAATCAGACCCCCTCTAATCCCCCTGCTTAGGGGGAAGAACCAAACACCGACAATCAAGTCCTCC
>JAEEGK010008704.1_pt1 | contig 23891 bp, 15 predicted proteins | sample 8958771 | NCBI WGS metagenome assembly JAEEGK01 (sample SAMN16246547, study PRJNA631951) | gut metagenome | biome: gut microbiome; feature: rumen; material: SC-attached | host: Bos | place: Iran: Karaj | collected 2018-10
CAATAATCCGAAGGAAAGTAGCGCGGGATTTGTGCCTTCCCATCGCCTGTTAAGCTTTCGATGAGCAGAAAATGGGGTTCCGTTCGGCAAATGATAGGGATTTAAAGTTCAAATAATAGGCTTTTGAAGTTCAAAAGATAATGATTTGAAGTCAAAATAAAAGGCTTTTAGACTGTGATTGGGGCCTAATTACAGTCTAAAAGCCTATCATTTAAAGTTCGGAAGATTATTAAAGGAAGTCCGGAAGCGGGAACATTCATACAAAAGTCTTATTATCAACGAATTGCGGATAATGGCTCAAAACTCGCATATTTGCCTGCCATCATGCGTTTGGTGACTTCCGCGCGATTCTCAGCGCACCAAAATTCAGAATTTTCTTGACGCTTCTTCGGCTTGCAATCGCAAGCGTCCGGTACAAAGATAATGCCGTTCCGCCCAATGAGTTTGGATGGAACCCTGTTTTTGGTAATATGTGTGCCCATTTCAAAAAACACGATTCCAGCAACGGGGTGTGTAGAAATAATGCCAGTTTGCTTGCAATTTTGAACGGAAAGCACTATATTTGCAACCGTAGAACCTTTAATCTGACGACGATATGAATATGAACAGAAAACTATTCCTGCTGGTCTGCCTTGCGGCCTGGGTGCTGACGGGACAGGCGCAGAACACGGTGGAGAGCATCAGACAGCGCTATGCCGATGAGAAAGCATACATTGAGCGCCACACGGGCGACGACAACAACGACGGCAGCGACTGGGCCGAATACTACCACATGGAGGCTCGCCACTTCCTGCCGGGCACGGGCGGCCACAAGGAGGACGTGTATATGTACTTTGATGAAAAGGAGGTCGACGCCATTTATCCCCCGCACTACCTGACGTTTGCCACGTCGAAATACAACTATGCCGCACGGGAATACTACGATGAGTACCTGTACGACAGCGACGGCAAACCGGCGTTCATCTATGTCTACATGCCGATGGAGGAATTCGAGGGGCATCCAGACTCCATGGAATATGAGCTAAGGTTCTATCTGAGCCGAGGAAAACTGATTAAGATGATAGCGAAAAACCGGGCCAACGACAAGTTGCCGTTCACCGAGGTGTATGCCGGCAAAACGCTGAAAGAGGCCTACAAGAACGTCTTTTCGCAATACATGGCTAAGGCCGAGGCCATCCTCAAGATGTTTGAAGCCATAGAAAACGAGGCCTACAACAACTAAAAAAGTGGCGCTGAAACCATCAGCGCCACTCATCTAAGAAACTTTTACATTTACATAAAAACTAAAACTTTAGTTAATGATGGGAAAACTTCATTTCCGGAACTGCCACCAGTCGAGGCGGACATCGCCCGACGACTGGCTGAAGCAGAGGTAGAGGTCGTGTACGCCCTTGGCGTCGGCCACCTTGCAATTGAACTTACGGTATTTCTCCACCGAACCTGTCTTCGATACGGTGACGGTGCCCACCACCGGTCCGTCCTGACTGTCAAGGCGAAGGGTGATGTCGCAAGAGCCCGTTGCCGCAGCCGTAATGGCAAAACGACGGGCACCCTCGCCGAAATCCACGCCGCGCAGCTTGATGAACTCGCCGTCGTTGATGTCGTAGATATACATGTTGCGGCGGCCCGTCGAGGTGGGCATGTCGGCCACCACACCCGTATTGGCAATGCCCATCTTGGCCGATTTCAGTCCGTAGCCCCAGGCCATGGTCTCGGCCTCAACGCGCTTAAAGGGGTTCAGCCACTGCAATTGCTTCAGGGGCTGCTGGTCAATCCAGTAGGGAACCTCATTGATGGTTCCGTCGGCATTGTAGGTAATCTCGGCAGCCGATACGCTGCGGCGCTCGTGATGCACAAAGGTGTCGAGGTGCATCAGGTCGTAGCTCTGACCGAACACATACGAATGGCCTTTGTAGTCGCAGATGCCGGGATGGTTGCCGCGGTCGCGAAGGGTGGGACGCATGATGTAGCCTTTCCATTCCCACGGTCCGGCGGGCTTGTCGCTCATGGCATAGCCCAGTGCCTCGGGACAGCAGGTGGAGGCGAAACCGAGATAGTAGTGACCGTTCCTCTTATAGAACCACGGACCTTCCTGATAATGCGTGATATGGGGCAGACGCACGACGCTGTCTTTCAGCGAGATCATGTCGTTGTTCAGGCGGGCATAGAAGGTGTGGGGATTGCCCCAGTAGAGCCATGCCTGCCCGTCGTCGTCGGTGAAGACCGACGGGTCTATGTCGTACCAGTTGCTCTGGTCCCATACCAGCGGCTTGCCTATCGGGTCCTTGAACGGACCGTAGGGGGAATCGGCCGAGAGTACGGCGATGCCGTGCCCGTGGAGCGGCGCATAGAGATAATATTTCCCGTTGCGCTCGACGGTCTGTATGGCCCAGGCGCCGTTCTCGCGGCTGCGCCATGGAATGTCCTTCAGCGAGGCCACGGCTCCGTGCTCGGTCCAGTTCACCATATCGGTGGTCGACCACAACAGCCAGTCGTACATGAAGAAACCTGCCGAACTTTTCTCATTGGGGTCGGGAATATCCTCGGGCGAAGCATCGTGAGAGGTGTAGAGGAACAGGGTGTCGCCCACCACCAGCGGAGCAGGGTCGGCGGTGTACTTGGTCTGGAAAAGCGGCAGACTGACGGCTATCTCGCCGCGCACGGCCGACTGCAGCATCAGCGAGTCGAGCAGCGACTCAAGGGCGTGGCGGCGCTCGGGCCAAGTGCCGTAATCATCGGCACGGAAGGTATAGTCGGCTTTCTCGTCGGCAGTGGTGAACACCACGGGACGAATCTTCTTCTCGGCCACCAGTTTGTCGGCCATCGCATCTACGCCGCCAATCTTGAACCAGCTCTCGGCCGTGTCGTTCTTTCCGGGCACCAAGCGGATTACCATCGACTTGCCTTCAGATGCCGGACGGTAGGTTGCCGTGCCGTTGTTGAGGTCGTAACTGACCGTTCCGAACTGTTGGTCGCCCAACCGCATATAGTGGTAGGGATTCGACGGATGGTAGCAGATGCTGGGCTTGAAGCCTTTCGAAGGCGCAAGATACATGTTCTGCGGGTCGGCCACCGGCGTTCCATCCACTATATAATAATAGGTGAAAGCCTCGTAGAGGTTCTCGTTCAGTTCGGCCGTCCAAACGCCGTCGCTGTCGCACTGCATGGGGCGCGGCCGTCCGAGCACCTCGGCAGCCAGCATGACCTGTTTGGCATCGGGTGCCTTGAAGCGGAAAAGCACGCGGTCGTTGTGGAACTCGGGCGAGATGATGGGCTTGGGGAAGAGGCGCGCCATCACGCCGGGCGTGAACTGCGGTTCCTTGCCGGTGGCGGCAGGAGTCGGGGCGCCGGCTTTCATGGCCTGCTCGGCAGCCTGCGGACGGAAGAGTAGCGGCAGGGTTTTGCTGAGGAAATACTTGGCATTCATCCAGGTATGTCCGTATTTGTCGTGTGTGAATTCCTTCACCGAGCGGATTCCCTTCTTGTCGAGGAAAGCCATATAGTCGCGGGCATTGCCGTAGAGGAAGTCGTCGGTGCCCACGCCGAGCCAGAACAGTCGGATTTTGCTGTTCGTGTCGGCGGCATTGTCGTAGACGCCGGGGATGTCGGTTGAGGTGAATGAACTGTAGCTGCACAGGTAAGAGAACTTGTCGAGATTATGGAGTCCGTTCGACAGCGCCTGGTTACCGCCCCTGGAGAAACCGCCGATGGCGCGGTGGGCAGCATCGTTGACGGTGCGGTAGTGGCCTTCCACATAAGGCATCAGGTCGTTGACGAGGTCGAGACTGAACACATCGCGACCGAAATTGGTCATGGGAATCGAAGCGGCATCGGTCGGCTGCGGCAACAGTTTATAGGGATTGCCATAGGGCAGCACCACAATCATCTCTTCGGCCTTCCCCTCGGCAATCAGGTTGTCGAGGATATAGTTCACGCGGCCCACCTTGTAGTAAACCTCTTCGGTGTCGGTGGTTCCGCTGATGAGATAGAACACGGGATACTTTTTCTGCGGGTTCTTCTCGTAGCCGGGAGGCAGGCAGACCACCGCCTGATTGACGGCGCCCAGGTTCTTGGAATAGTAGTGGATGTATTCCACGTTGCCGTGGGGAACGGGACGGATGTCGTGGGGCAGACTGCTCTTACCGGGAATCTCGAGCAGGCTGTTCTTAAAACCTTCGTTTGGGAAATACTGGTCGCACTGGGGATCCATGACGCTCACGCCATCGACAATGAAACAGTAGGGATACATGTCGGGGGCAGCGGGTCCGAGAGTAGCGGTCCACAGTCCGGTTGCCGCGTCTTTCTTCATCGGCTTGCGGCCAGCAAACTGCACATCGACCTGCACATCCTTGGCCTGGTCGTTCTTGTACTGGAAGGTTACGGTGCCGTCGGCATTGCAAACGGTAGAGGGCTGGGCCGAGGCACAAACTGCCCAGGCCATGAATAGTTGCAGAATAAAGGTTTTTCTCATCATCTTCTATAGTTAGTATATTCCGGATGCAAAGTTACGAAGGAAGCGTCAGAAACTGTTCTTCAGTTGTATCATAAACCATTCCAAATGTTTCAATTTATTTTGATATTTCTTTCGTTTGGATATTTTTTTCACTATCTTTGCACAAAAATTAGAATTCATGAAACAAACACTTATTGCTATTCTACTGGCCCTCGTCAGCCTTCCTGTCTTTTCGGGTATCGACCGCCAAAGCGTGGTGAGCCGCAATAACCCGCACGTTGTAGCCATCGACTCGTTGCAGTCGCTCACCGTAGGAAACGGCGGCTTCGCCTTTACGGCAGATGCCACGGGCCTGCAGACTTTTCCGCAGCACTATGCCAACGGCGTGCCCCTGGGAACCATGAGCGACTGGGGATGGCACTCGTTCCCCAACGTGAACAATTACAAGCCCGAAGAGGCGTTCGATGGCAAACAGTATTCTATCGAGAAATTCACCGACCAGCGCCGCAAGGATGCCGCCAGCTATCTGCGCGCCAATCCCCACCGCCTGCATCTAGGCACCACGGGGTTCTGCATCGACAATCCTGCTGATGTAAAGGTTATCGGACAAGAACTGCATCTTTGGAAAGGAATACTAGACAGCCGGTTCAGCTATAAAGGTCAGGAATATCAGGTGCGGACGGCAGTCCATCCCGAACGCGACATGGTGGCCGTGCAGGTGAGCGGGAAGAAACAGCTGCCCATCCTTTTCAGCTTTGCCTACCCCACCGGAGTGCACACCGACGATGCCTGCGACTGGAATGCCGACGACAAGCACTCTACCACTATTGCAAGCAGCGAAGGAAACCAAGTGCTGCTGAAGCGAACGCTCGACGCCACTACTTACTGGGTGGACATCCGCTGGACGGGAAAGGCGCGCTTTGAGGCAAAAGGCGCCAACCGCTTTGTGCTCACGCCCAAGGGTCGCGACTTCTCCTTCACCTGCGAATACAGTGAACGGCCTCCGCTGGTGGGAGCAACTACCACCGACGTCTTCTCCGCCGCCGCTGATTACTGGCAGCAATACTGGCAGACGGGTGGCATCGTGGACTTCAGCCGCTGCAGCGACCCACGGGCCAAGGAACTGGAACGGCGGGTGGTGCTCTCGCAATATTTGCTGGCCGTGAACTGCGCCGGCGACACGCCTCCGCAGGAAACCGGCCTGACGTATAATTCCTGGTTCGGCAAATATCACCTGGAGATGATTTGGTGGCATCAGGCACAGTTCCCGCTTTGGGGACATCCCGAACTGCTTGAGCGGTCGCTCAACTGGTATTTCCAGGCCGAGCCCATGGCCCGCAAGATTGCCAAGAGACAAGGCTACCAGGGCATCCGTTGGATGAAGATGACCGACCCCAGCGCTGAGGAAGCCCCGTCGAAAACAGGCAGCTATCTCATTTGGCAGCAGCCTCATCTCATCTATCTCGCCGAACTGCTGCGTCGCGCGGGTACGGATGTCGGACGTTTCCGTCAACTGATTGAAGAGACCGCCGAGTTCATGCTCGACTTTGCCCGCCAGTCCACCCGTCAGGGAGCCGCCACCTATGCCCTGCGCGGCTGCATTCCTGCCCAGGAAACGCTCTCGGCCGAAACCACTGTCGACCCACCGTTCGAACTGGCCTATTGGCAATGGGCGCTGAAAGTGGCCGGCCGACCCATGCAAATGGACACGCTGGCGCATAAGGACGGGCTGTATCTGGCTGCCGCCGATGCCACCGACACCTATACGAACATCAAGTATATCAGCGACCATCCCGCCGTGCTGGGCGCCTATGGCATCCTGCCCGACACCGGACTCTTCGACAAAGCCGTCATGCAGAAAACGCTCGACTGGATTTGGGACGGATGGAACTGGGACAAGACCTGGGGATGGGACTATCCGATGGTGGCCATGTGTGCCGCCCGTCTGGGCGACCGCCAGAAAGCCGTCGATGCACTGCTCATGCCCAAGCGCACCAACACCTATCTGGTGAGCGGACATAATTACCAGGACCAGCGCCTGAGAATATATCTGCCCGGCAACGGCGGACTGCTCACGGCCGTTGCACTGATGTGTGCCGGATGGGACGGCTGTAAGGAAAAGAACCTTGGCTTCCCCGAAGGATGGGACGTGCAATGGGAAGGCATTAAGCCTTTGCCTTGATTACCTTTAAACTCACAAAAAGCCTGCTGACGTCAGGTGTTCGTCGGTCGCACCGGCGAAAAAACATGAAACCCTCAAACCAAAATAAAACAATGAAAGCAAACAAGAAAACGCAACATGCCTGCGCAACTTTACTCCTTTGCCTGTTCTGTGCCCTGCCCCTTTGTGCCGAGAACTATCCCTACCGTTCTGACTATCTGTGGGTGACGGTTCCCGACCATGCCGACTGGCTCTACAATACGGGCGAGAAGGCATCCATCGAAGTGCAGCTCTACCAATACGGCATACCCTGCAACGCGGAGGTGGAATACGAGGTGGCCGACGACATGATGAAAAGCGACAACAAGGGAAAGGTGACGCTGAAAAACGGACGGGCCAATATCAACATCGGAACGCGCAAGACACCGGGATTCCGCGACCTGCGGTTGAAGGCCAAGGTAGGCGCCAAGACCTACAGCCACCACGTGAAGGTGGGATTCTCGGCAGATAAAATACAGCCGTGGACCAAGGAACCAGCCGACTTCCTGTCGTTCTGGAAAGAGAACATGGACAAGCTGGCCGCCGTGCCGCTGAAATACGAAAAGACACCGGCACCCGAATACTGCACCGACAAGATAGATGCCTATCTGGTGAAACTCGACGTGAACCAGTACGGACAGGCCGTCTATGCCTATCTGTTCTATCCCAAGGGAGCCAAGGCCAGAAGCTGTCCGGTGGTGCTCTGTCCTCCGGGAGCCGGCATCAAGACCATCAAGGAACCGTTGCGCCACCGCTACTATGCCGAGAACGGGTTCATCCGCATGGAGATGGAAATCCATGGACTCGACCCCCGCATGACCACCGAACAGTTTGCCGAAATAAGCAAGATGATGCGCGACCCCAACGGTTATCTTGAGAACGGACTCGACAACCGCGACAACTACTACATGAAGCGAGTCTATCTGGCACTGGTACGCGCCATCGACCTGCTCACGTCGCTACCCGAATGGGACGGGCGCAACGTGGCCGTGCAAGGCGGTTCGCAAGGCGGGGCCCTGGCACTGGTGGCTGCCGCTCTCGACAAACGGGTGACACTCTGCGTGGCCAATCATCCCGCCCTCTCGGACATGGGTGCCTACAGCGAGAAAGGACGCACTGGCGGCTATCCGCACTTCAACCGCATGAACGGAATGCTGACACCGGAAAAGCTGAACGCCATGGCCTACTACGACGTGGTGAACTTCGCCCGCCATATCACCTGTCCGGTCCGCATGACGTGGGGCTACAACGACGACACCTGTCCGCCCACCACCAGCTATGCCGTTTGGAACACGCTGACATGCGAGAAGGAAGCCCAGATTACGCCCATCAACGAGCACTGGACAAGCGAGACCATGGAGCGCGAGCACATGGAATGGATACTCCGCAAGAAAATGTAATCATTACTCAAAACTCTAAATTCTAAATTCTAAACTCTAAATTGAACACCCCCAACCCCATCCAGGCCCTGATGCAGCAGAAACTGCTGCTGCAACTGGAATATGCCACCGAGAAAGAAGCCTTCCGCAAGCTCACCGAGAGCATCGGCATGCAGCGGAAGCTGAAACGTGGCGATGCCTGGTGGCCCGTCAGCGTAGGCAAAAGCTACTACAACTCGCTGAACCAGTTTTCAATAGAAATACACCGCACTCAGGACCAGGACATCGAGCATAATTTCGAGTTCGGCCGTCCGGTGGCCTTTTTCAGAGGGATTGCCAATAACCCGCTCCACTATTTCCCCTTCACGGGAACCGTCAGCTATGTGGATGGCGACCGCATGGTGGTAGTGGTTCCCGACAATACACCCCTGGCCGATTTGCAGAATGCCGAAGGACTCGGCGTGCAGCTCTCTTTCGACGAGACCAGCTATAAGATGATGTTCGATGCGCTCGACCGTGTGATGAAAGCCAGCGGCAACCGACTGGCCTATCTGCGCGACCTCTTCTACACGCAGAATCCCACGCCCGGCACCCGGCATCTTTCGCCCATCTCGTTCCCCTACCTGAACAAGACGCAGGAGGAAGCCGTCAACCAGGTACTGCAGGCCAAAGACGTGATGATTGTGCACGGTCCGCCGGGAACCGGCAAGACCACCACCCTGGTGGAGGCCATCAACGAAACACTGATGCGCGAGCCACAGGTGCTGGTATGCGCACAGTCGAACATGGCCGTCGACTGGATTTCAGAGAAACTCGTCGACCGCGGCATTCCCGTTCTCCGCATAGGCAACCCCACCCGTGTGAACGACAAAATGCTGTCGTTCACTTACGAGCGCCGCTTCGAGTCGCATCCCGAATACCCGCAGCTATGGGCCATCCGCAAGGCATTGCGCGAACTGCGCAGCAAACGGAAACGGGGCGACGACAAATACCACCAGAAGGTGGAACGGCTGAAGTCGAGAGCCACAGAACTCGAGATACGCATCCAAGGCGAACTGTTCGGCGAGGCTCGCGTCATCGCCTGCACGCTGGTGGGCTCGGCCAACCGTCTGCTGCAAGGCATGAAGTTCGGCACGCTGTTCATTGACGAGGCGGCACAGGCGCTCGAGGCGGCCTGCTGGATACCCATCCGTAAGGCATCGCGCGTGGTCTTTGCCGGCGACCATTGTCAGCTGCCGCCAACCGTGAAGAGCATTGCCGCACTGAAGGGCGGACTCGGCAAGACGCTCATGGAGCGCATCGTGGAAAACCACCCCGAGGCCGTTTCGCTGCTGACCATACAGTACCGCATGAACGAACAGATAATGCGCTTCAGCAGCGACTGGTTCTATGGCGGAAAGGTGGAGAGCGACCCCAGCGTAAGGAACCGGGGAATTCTCGACTACGACGACCCCATTGAATGGCTCGACACCGAGGGCATCGGTGCCAAGGAAGAGTTCATCGGCGAATCGTTCGGCCGCATCAACCGTCAGGAAGCCCTGCTCACGCTGGCCGTGCTCGAAGTCTACTTTGAAAAAATAGGAAAGCAGCGCATTCTCGAAGAGCGCATCGACGTGGGTGTCATCTCGCCCTACCGCGCCCAGGTGCAGTATCTGCGGCAATTGGTCAAGAAGGAGCCTTTCTTCAAGCCCTACCGCAGTCTGATTTCCATCAACACCGTCGACGGTTTTCAGGGACAGGAGCGCGACGTCATACTGATTTCATTGGTGCGCAACAACCAGAACGGCGAAATTGGATTCCTGCGCGACCTCAGGCGAATGAACGTTGCCATTACCCGGGCAAGGATGAAACTTATCATTCTGGGTGACAAGACAACGCTCACCGCATACAAATTTTACAAAAAACTGTATGATTATTCTGTTTTGAGGGATTACGTTGAAAAAAAGTAACATTTCATCAAAAAATATTTGCATTTAATAAAAAATTTTCCTATCTTTGTCCCCATGAAAAGACGGCTGTGAATTCATTTCATAGGCTCAAAACATAATTATTCATCGTTTCATAAATAAGTTATTAATGGGAAAGGACCGACGGGATGTCGTTTCTTTCCCGAGTTTTTTTATAGCATTTATATTTTCTTTTGTTTGGAATTGTTTGTTTTTCCGTTCATTTAGATAAATTTCTCACACTCAAGAAAGTAAATTCATTCCTTTCTTTTCGTTCAATCGAAATTTTGCACTACCTTTACGCCTGAGGCGTGAAGGTACTCACGCTCTGAAATTCTCAAATAAATTTGGAATTTCGCTCGCATAATCGTACCTTTGCAGCGCATTTTCCTACGATTTCGAAATGAAGAAAGAAAGAAACTACACAGGGCTCACCGAAGAACAGATACTGAAAAGCCGGCAAGAGCATGGCATAAACGTGCTGACTCCACCAGCGCGCGAACCACTATGGAAGAAATTCCTCCGCAAATTTGCCGACCCCCTCATCGTGATTCTTCTCGTGGCCGGAGTTCTTTCCATCGGCATTTCGTTCTACGAATACTACGGTCTGGGCGAAGGACGCTCGGTATTCTTCGAGCCCGTGGGCATCTTCATCGCCATTCTGCTGGCCACCGGACTGGCCTTTATCTTTGAGGTGAAGGCCGACCGCGAATTCAGCATCCTTAATCAGGTGAACGACGAAGAACCCGTTCAGGTGATACGCGACGGCAGCCGCCGAATGGTTCCCAAACGCGATATCGTGGTGGGCGACATCGTGGTGCTCACCACCGGCAGCGAAATACCGGCCGACGGTGAACTGCTGGAATCCAAGCTGCTGCAGGTGGATGAGTCGACGCTGACGGGCGAACCGGTATGCCATAAGAGTGAGCTACCCGAAGAACAGGACAGCGAAGCCACCTTCCCGACGAACTGCGTGATGCGCGGCACCAAAGTGATGGAGGGGCACGGCATCATGCGCGTGACGGCCGTGGGCGACAGCACCGAGAACGGGAAAGTGTATGTGGCGGCACAGATAGACGACAGCGTGAAGACACCGCTCAACGAACAACTGGAACGCCTGGGCGGACTGATATCCAAGGTCAGCTATGTCATTGCAGCCCTGATCGTGGTGGGACGCATCATCGTCTATCTGACTCAGAATGCGGACACCCTGACGCTCATCACCCAACACCTGACACCCTTCCTTGCCTATCTGCTGCAGTCGCTCATGATAGCCGTAACGCTCATCGTGGTGGCCGTTCCCGAAGGCCTGCCCATGGCGGTGACACTCTCGCTGGCCTACAGCATGCGACGGATGCTGAAGACGAACAACCTGGTGCGCCGGATGCATGCCTGCGAAACCATGGGCGCCGCCACCGTGATATGCACCGACAAGACGGGAACACTCACCCAAAACCAGATGCGCGTGGCTGAAATGCAGTATTTCAACACCTCAGAACAACAGCCGGAACTGTCTGTCATGGCCGAGGCCATTGCCTTGAACAGCACGGCCGCGCTCGACCCGCAGGCGTCCGTCGTGGGCAACCCCACCGAGGGAGCGCTGTTGCTGTGGCTCCACGACCAAGGCATTGACTACCTAAAAATTCGCGACCAGGTGACCGTCGTCGACCAGCAGCCATTCTCCACGGAGACAAAATATATGACCACATTGGTGGAGTCGCAGGCCATCCCCGGCAAACGCATCCTATATATAAAAGGTGCGCCCGAAATCGTGGCCCGCTTCTGCACCATGACGGAAGCAGAAAAAAGCCGCTTCAACGAGCAGCTGGCCGTTTATCAGCAAAAAGCCATGCGCACGCTGGCGTTTGCGAGCCTCTCCCCCATCTCCCCCTCGGGGGAGTTAGAGGGGGGTCGTGCCTCCCTTCAAGCCCTCTGCGCCATCAGCGACCCGGTGCGCTCCGACGTGCCTGCCGCCGTTCAGGAATGCCTTCACGCTGGCATCAAAGTGAAGATTGTGACAGGCGACACCCCCGGAACGGCCCGCGAGATTGGTCGTCAGATAGGACTCTGGACCGACGAGGACACCGACGAAGCAATGATTACCGGCACCGAATTTGCCGCTCTTTCCGACGAGGCTTTGCTGGAACGCGTTCAGGGACTGAAGATTATTGCCCGTGCCCGTCCAATGGACAAGAAGCGACTGGTGGAAACCCTCCAGCAGAAAGGCGAAGTGGTGGCCGTCACCGGCGACGGCACCAACGATGCCCCCGCCCTGAAGGCTGCCCACGTGGGACTGTCGATGGGCGACGGCACATCGGTGGCCAAGGAAGCCAGCGACATCACCATCATCGACAATTCGTTCGCCTCCATAGGCCGCGCCGTGATGTGGGGCCGCTCGCTCTATCAGAACATCCAGCGCTTCATTCTTTTCCAGACCACCGTCAACGTGTGCGCCTGCCTGGTGGTGCTGGCCGGAGCCTTCCTGGGCACGCAGTCGCCGCTCACCGTCACCCAGATGCTTTGGGTGAACCTCATCATGGACACCTTTGCCGCCATGGCCCTGGCCTCGCTGCCGCCCACCGAGCAGGTGATGAACGACCCTCCCCGCTCGCGCCAGGCATTCATCATCTCCAATCCCATGTGGGCCAGCATTCTCATCACAGGCGGCATCTTTACCATCGTGCTGCTTGTCGTGCTCTGGCATCTCGAGAAAGACGGCATGCCGCTCTACGACCTCAGTCTGTTCTTCACCACGTTCGTGATGCTGCAGTTCTGGAACATGTTCAATGCCCGCGCCTTCCTGACGGGACAGAGTGCGCTCCGACTGCGCGGCTGCAAGGGCTTCATATTCATTGCCGCCACCATCTTCATCGGACAGGTGCTCATCGTCACCTTCGGCGGTCAGATGTTCAACGTCACGCCCCTCTCGCTGCGCCACTGGCTGATGATTATTGGCGGGACAAGCATTGTGCTATGGATAGGCGAACTGGTCAGGCTGGTTATCAAAAGAACGCGAATGTGCACCGCTTAGCACATTCGCGTTCTTATTTCATTTCAGTTTCTCTTCCTTAGAAGCTCTCAGCGTAGCTGTTCAGCATGTTGGTGTCGTCAACAAAGAAGAAGAAGTCGCCGGCCTGTGTCTGGTTCAGACCTTCCACCAGCATCTGCTGCGTCATCTTGGGGCGCTCGCCGTTCTGCGTGAGGTCCACGTTGTAGAAACGGAATCCGGGAGCATCGTCCCACTCGATGTTGATGTTCATGGTCTTGTCCTTCAGCTTCTTGAAGCAGAGCGTATAGAACTGCCATCCCTTATAGGTTGTCTTCGTACCGTTGATACCGGCAGAGAACTTATACTTGAACTTCTTGCCCGTCTGTGCATCGGTGAGCAGGATGTTCTTCGTCTCGCTGATGGCGCCCTTGCTCTCGTGGAGCGCAATCTTTACCATGGTGGCCAGGTTAGTCACGGTGACACTGACGATATAGCAGCCCGGAGCATCCTTCTGCGCCACATAAGGGAAGCTCACCTGACGCTGAACCTTGCTACCTACAAAAACCTCATTGTTGTCAGCCTTGGCGGCCGTTGCAACGAAAAGCATGGCAAAAGCCATGATGACATACTTGAAATTCTTCATAATCATGTTAATTAAAATTAGAATTTGCCACAAAGATAGTAATAAAAACTACAGTTTTCGCAGTTTTCACAGATTTTTAGTAACTTTGCCGCCAAATTTAACAAAAAAGTAAGAAAAATGGATATCCAGAGAGAGATTATAACTGCGGTGATTCAGGCCGTGAAAGAAATCTACGGGACCGACGTTCCCGAGAAGATGGTACAGCTGCAGAACACCAAGGAAGGCTTCGAGGGCAACCTCACGCTCGTGGTGTTCCCCTTCCTGAAGATTTCGCGAAAGAAACCCGAAGACACGGCACAGGACATTGGCCAGTGGCTGCAGCAGAATTGCGAGGCCGTCAGCCAGTTCAACGTGGTGAAGGGATTCCTGAACCTCGTCATCGCCCCCGCCGCATGGATTTCACTGCTCAGCGACATCAATGCCGACGAGCATTTCGGCGAGAAGCAGGCCACCGCTGATTCGCCGCTCGTCATGATAGAATACTCATCGCCCAACACCAACAAGCCGCTCCATCTCGGACATGTGCGCAACAACCTGCTGGGATGGTCGCTGGCACAGATCATGGCCGCCAACGGCAACCGCGTGGTGAAGACCAACATCGTGAACGACCGCGGCATCCATATCTGTAAGTCGATGCTGGCATGGCTGAAATGGGGCAACGGCGAGACACCCGAAACCGCCGGCAAGAAAGGCGACCACCTCATCGGCGACTACTATGTGGCCTTCGACAAGCACTACCGCGAAGAGATCCGTGAACTCGTGGCACAGGGCATGGACGAGGAAAAGGCCAAGCAGGAGGCTCCGCTCATCAAGGAAGCCCACGAGATGCTGGTGAAATGGGAACAGAACGACCCCGAAGTGCGCGCCCTCTGGGAGAAGATGAACTCGTGGGTGTATGCCGGTTTCGACGAGACCTACAAGGCCCTGGGCGTAGGCTTCGACAAGATTTACTATGAGTCGCAGACCTACCTGAAAGGTAAGGCCAAGGTGGAGGAAGGACTCGAGAAAGGACTCTTCGAGCGCCACGACGACAACTCCGTATGGGCCGACCTCACCAACGAAGGCCTCGACCAGAAGCTGCTGCTCCGCAGCGACGGCACCTCCGTCTATATGACACAAGACATCGGCACCGCCGAGATGCGCTACGAAGACTATCCCATCGACAAGATGATCTACGTGGTGGGCAACGAGCAGAACTATCACTTCCAGGTGCTCAGCATCCTGCTCGACCGCCTCGGATTCAAGTGGGGCAAGGAACTGGTGCACTTCTCGTATGGCATGGTGGAACTCCCCAACGGCAAGATGAAGAGCCGCGAAGGCACCGTGGTGGATGCCGACGACCTGATTCAGGCCATGATCGACGGCGCTCGCCAGGTGAGCGAAGAGGCCGGCAAGAGCAAGGACCTGCCCGAGGCCGAGAAGCAGGAGATTGCCCGCATCTGCGGCATGGGTGCCCTGAAATACTTCATCCTGAAGGTGGATGCCCGCAAGAACATGCTCTTCAATCCCGAGGAAAGCATCGACTTCAACGGCAACACCGGTCCCTTCATCCAGTACACCTACGCCCGCATTCGCAGCATCCTGCGCAAGGCCGAGCTCGGCCAGAAGGCCGCCAGCCTGCCCTCAGCCGCTGAATACACACCCAATCAGAAGGAGACCGACCTCATTCAGAAGCTCTATGCCTACGGCGCCGCCGTTGAGCAGGCCGGCAGCGACTATTCGCCCAGCGGCATTGCCAACTACTGCTACGAGCTGACCAAGCAGTTCAACCAGTTCTACCACGACTACAGCATTCTGAACGCCGAGACCGAAACGGCCAAGATGTTCCGCCTGGTGCTGGCCCAGAACGTGGCAAAAGTCATCCGCAACGGCATGGCCCTGCTCGGCATCGAGGTTCCCGAGCGGATGTAAAATCCCGCTCCCTCCCGCCATAACGACATCCCGTCATAACGACATCACGTCATAACGACATCACGCCTAAAATAAAGAATATGGACACTTCAAAGAAAGCTTTCGCAGCCAAACTGCTGAAAATCAAAGCCATCAAGTTGCAGCCTGCCAACCCCTTCACATGGGCCTCGGGCTGGAAATCACCTTTCTATTGCGACAACCGCAAGACTCTCTCCTATCCCGACCTGCGCAACTACGTGAAGCTCGAGATTGTGCACAACATCCTGGAGAAATTCCCCGAGGTGGAAGCCATTGCCGGCGTGGCAACGGGAGCCATCCCACAGGGCGCCCTCGTGGCCGATGCCCTCAACCTGCCCTTCGTCTATGTGCGTTCCAAACCAAAGGACCACGGACTGGAGAACCTCATCGAGGGTGAACTGAAGCCCGGCATGAAGGTCGTCGTCATCGAAGACCTCATCTCTACGGGCGGCTCTTCGCTGAAAGCCGTCGAGGCCATTCGCAACAACGGCTGCGACGTGATCGGCATGGTGGCCAGCTACACCTACGGCTTCCCCGTGGCCAAGAAGGCATTCAAGGATGCCAACGTGGAACTAGTGACGCTCACCGACTACGAGCACGTGGTGGAAGAGGCACTGCAGACGGGATATATCGCCGACACCGACGTGGAACTGCTCCACGAATGGCGCAAAGACCCCGCCCACTGGAACGGATAAACCAACTAAACACCCAAGAAAAAATGGCAACATTCGAAAGTAGCGTCAAGCAGATACCCTATGCCCAGCAGAGTGTCTACGAAAAACTCAGCGACCTGAACAACCTCGAGCAGGTGAAGGACAACATACCCGACGACAAGGCCAGCGAACTGGAGTTCACCCACGACACCCTGTCGCTCAACGTGCCGCCCGTGGGCAAGATTTCACTCAAGATCATCGAGCGCGAAGAGCCCAAGACCATTAAGTTCGAGACCCTGCAGTCGCCCATGCCCTTCAACCTCTGGATTCAGCTCCTGCCCGTCACCGAGAGCAGCAGCAAGATGAAACTCACCATCAAGGCCGACATGAACCCCTTCCTGAAGATGATGGTGGCCAAGCCGCTGCAAGAGGGCATCGAGAAAATCGCCGACATGCTGGCCATGGCCAAGTATGAATAATGGTGTTACCCAACACCCAACACCTAAAATAAGATGAACAAACTTTGGGAAAAAAACTTTGAAGTAAACAAGGAGATTGAACGGTTCACCGTGGGGCGCGACCGCGAAATGGATCTCTATCTGGCCAAATACGATGTGCTGGGCTCGATGGCACACATCACCATGCTCGAAAGCATCGGACTGCTCGGCAGCGACGAGCTCACGCAGCTGCTGGCCGAACTGAAGAACATCTATGCCGTCTGCGAGCGCGGCGAGTTCGTCATCGAAGACGGTGTCGAGGACGTCCACTCGCAGGTGGAGCTCATGCTCACCCAGAAACTCGGCGACATGGGCAAGAAGATACACTCCGGCCGCTCACGCAACGACCAGGTGCTCATCGACCTCAAGCTGTTCACCCGCCACGAGCTCATGGAGATTGCCGAGGGCGTGAAAGTGCTCTTCGACGAGCTTATCCAGAAAAGCAACCAGTACAAGGACATCCTCATGCCGGGCTACACTCACCTGCAGATAGCCATGCCCTCCAGCTTCGGACTCTGGTTCGGCGCCTATGCCGAGTCGCTGGCCGACGACATGCTCTTCCTGCAGGCTGCCTACCGCATGACCAACCGCAACCCGCTCGGCTCGGCCGCAGGCTACGGCTCGTCGTTTCCCCTGAACCGCCAGATGACCACCGACCTGCTTGGCTTCGACTCCATGGACTACAACGTGGTGTATGCCCAGATGGGGCGCGGCAAGATGGAGCGCAACGTGGCCTTTGCCATGGCCACCATCGCCGGCACGCTGGCAAAGATGGCCTTCGATGCCTGCCTGTTCAACTCGCAGAACTTCTCGTTCGTCCGTCTGCCCAAAGAGTGCACCACGGGCTCGAGCATCATGCCCCACAAGAAGAATCCCGACGTGTTCGAACTGATTCGCGCCAAGTCCAACAAGCTGCAGTCGCTCCCCCAGCAGGTCATGCTCATCATGAACAACCTGCCCGTGGGCTATTTCCGCGACCTGCAGATCATCAAGGAAGTGTTCCTGCCCGCCTTCGACGAACTGAAAGACTGCCTGCAGATGACCGCCTATATTGTCAACAAGATGCAGGTCAACGAGCACATCCTCGACAACCCCATGTACGACCCCATGTTCTCCGTCGAAGAAGTCAACCGTCTGGCTGCTGCCGGCATGCCTTTCCGCGATGCCTACAAGAAGGTGGGACTCGACATCGAGGCCGGTACCTTCCGTGCCGACCACCACATCAGCCACACCCACGAAGGCAGCATTGGCAACCTCTGCAACGACCGCATCGAAGCCCTCATGAACCACACCCTCTCCGAATTCCATTTCGAAAGGATTAGAGAAGCAGAAAAGAAATTATTAGAATAAGAGGACCCTCCCCCAGCCCTCCCTATAGGGAGGGAGCAATTACTAACAAGCCTAACTAAAAAATGAAAATAAACCATAGCTCAAAGCATACCGCCCCCCTCCCATTCTCCCCTCCCTCACAGGGAGGGGCCGGGGGAGAGTCTTGGGGCCGGGGGTGGGTCCGTTGGGGACGGTTCATCCTTTTCTTTATTCTTCTTTCCCTTTTCTTCTCCTGCGGCCAGATCGAGAACGAGTTCAGCTCGCGGCAGGTATATCTGCGCTTCGACAACCAGACGCATCTCGACCCTAACCTCATGTCGGCCATGAACGCCATGACCTCTAACGTGTTCTGCCGCATCTGGCTCTCCTCGCCCGACCACCTCTCATTCCAGAGCAACCAGGGAACCACCAGCACCGTCACCCTCACCGCCCAGGAGATGCGCTCGCCCCTCATTCTCGGCATCAGCAATGCCTCGGGCCTCATCGTCGGCTATGGCTTCGGCGGCGTGTTCTATTGCTACGATGCCGTATGCCCCAACTGCTACGACAGCAAGCTCGAGCGCACCCTCACCATGAACACCACCGGCATCGCCACCTGCGCCGGATGCGGTCACCAGTACGACCTCACCAACAACGGACTTTCACCCCAGGGCGGCAAGCTCGATCGCTATCGCGCCACCACCGGAGGCCAGACGGGCACCCTGCTCGTCAGCAACCGTTAATATTCGCATTCCCCCGCGCGAATGAAAAAAACTGCCAATTATTTTGGAAGTTTCAATAATTAGCACTACCTTTGCAGATGATTTTTTACAGACTGCCGCGCCGTGATGGTGGAATTGGTAGACACGAGGGACTTAAAATCCCTTGGCCAGTGATGGCTGTGCGGGTTCGAGTCCCGCTCGCGGCACTTTTTAAAAACCTTCATTTTTTATTATTCCTATGCGTAGAATTCTATTCGTTTTCGTTTCCGCACTGTCTTTCTTAGTCTTAGCCTCCTGTTCTTCCGGAATGGGCGAACTGGCACCCAGCAATTTCGATGTCAACCCAAGTCCGCTTGAGACTCAGGGCGGCGAGGTGGTAGCCACCATTCATGGCAAGTTCCCCCCCAAGTACCTGAAGAAGAAGGCCGTCGTCAGCGTCATCCCCGAGCTCCACTATGGCAACGGGCAGGTGGCACGCTCCGAGGGCGCAACCTTCATGGGCGAGAAAGTGCTGGGCAACGACCAGCGCATCAACTACCAGTTTGGCGGCATCTACACCATCAAGTCTAAGTTCAAGTATGTGCCCGAGATGCTCAAGAGCGAACTGTTCATGGCTTTCGATGCACGCATAGGCAAGCGCAAGGTCAAGATCCCCGCTGTGAAAGTGGCCAACGGCGTCATCGCCACCTCCGAGCTCTACAAGCAGACCATGCTCAACGGCGGTGCATGCCTCGCCCCCGACTCCTTCCAGCGCGTCACCGCACAGAAGCAGGAGGCACAGGTCAAGTTCCTCATCAACCAGGCTAACCTCCGCAAGAGCGAGCTGCAGACCAACTCTGTCAAGGAGTTCGTGGAACTGCTGAAGAAAATCAACCGCGAGCACGAACGCCTCGCCCTGAAAGACGTCGAGATACAGGCCTACGCATCGCCCGAGGGCGGACTGCTGCTCAACGACGACCTGGCCAACCGCCGCCAGTTCTCTGCCGAAGACTATGTCAACGCACAGCTCTTCGCCGAGGGCATGAGCGCCAACGTAGTGGGCGGCTACACCGCTGAGGACTGGGAAGGATTCGAGAAACTCGTCCAGGCCAGCAACATCCAGGACAAGGATGTCATCCTGCGCGTGCTCTCCATGTACGAAGACCCCTACGAGCGCGAAGAGCAGATACGCAACATGAGCCAGGGCTTCCGCGAGCTCGCCGACGGCATCCTGCCCGAGCTGCGCCGCTCCCGCATGGTCATCAACTACGAGGTAGTGGGCCGCAGCGACCAGCAGATCAAGGATCAGTACAAGGCCGACCCCTCTAAGCTCTCCGTCGAGGAACTGCTCTATGCCGCCGGACTTGAGTCCGATATCGATGCCAAGCAGGCCATCTACCGCAAGACCGCCGAGCTCTACCCCGACGACCAGCGCGCCGCCAACAACGTAGCCGTCATGGAGTTTGCCAAGGGCAACTACGATGCCGCCGGCCGCCTGTTCCAGGACCTCGCCGGAAAGAAGAACTCCGTGCCCGAAGCCTATGCCAACCTCGGACTTATCGCCCTCAAGGACGGTAACATCGAAGACGCCGAATACCTCATCGCCAAGGCCACCGGAGCCAAGCAGATTGCCGAGGCCCTGGGCAACCTCAACATCGCCAAGGGCAACTACGCCGAGGCAGCCGAGAACCTCAAGAACTCGTTCAACAACAGCAGCGCCCTGGCCGAACTGCTCAACAAGAACTACACCACCGCCAGCGTCATCCTGCGCAACGTAGAGCGGAAAGACGCCATGACCGACTATCTGCAGGCCATCGTCAACGCCCGCCAGGGCAACTTCGACATCTCCGAGTCGTTCCTCCGCAGCGCCTTCCAGAAAGACCCGTCGCTCAAGAGCTACGCCGAGAAAGACATGGAGCTCATCAGAGTGAAAAAGCCGTAAAGAAGTGATAAGTGATGAGTGATGAGTGATCAATGAAAGAATATAAAATGATTACTAGGCAATACGGGAAGATAAGGAGTGCGAAGGAATTTCTCACTCATCACTTCTCACTCATCACTCATCACTCATCACTCATCACTTTTCACTTATCACTCATCACTCTCCTCCTCATCTCCTGCGGCGCCCCCAAGGGCCATTTTCGTCTCGAAGGACATTTCCTCAAGATGAACCAGGCAGAGTTCTACGTTTATAGCCCCGACGGCGTCATCAACGGCATCGACACCATCCGCCTCGCCGGCGGACGCTTCACCTACGAGATACCCTGCACCCAGGAAGGCACCCTCATGATTGTGTTCCCCAACTACTCCGAACACCCTGTCTTCGCCGAGTCGGGAGCATCCGTCAGCCTCAGCGGCGACGCCTCCCACCTCAAGGAACTCACCGCCGAGGGCACCACCGACAACAAGCTCATCAGCGGCTTCCGCCTGCAGACCGCCGACGCCTCACCCGTCGAGACGCGCAAGCTCGCCCAGCAGTTCATCGAGAACAACCCCCGCTCCCTGGCCGCCGTCTATCTCTTCCGGCAATATTTCATTCAGGAGCCCGAGCCCGACATCACCCAGGGCACCCGTCTGCTCGACATCCTCCGCAAGGCACAGCCCGACAACCTCACCCTCACCCAGCTCGAGTCCTTCTTCGCCATGAAGAAAGCCTCCACCGTGGGTCAGCAGCTGCCCAACTTCAGCGCCACCACCGTCAGCGGACAGCCCGTCAGCCGCAGCAGCCTCACCGGCAGCTACGCCGTTGTCAGCACCTTCTCCTCGTGGAACTACGAGAGTCAGGAGCAGCAGCGCCAGCTCAACCGGCTTGCCCGCCGCAGCCAGGGCCGTCTCCGTCTGCTCACCGTCTGCTTAGATGCCAGCCGCAGCGAGTGTCAGCGCACGGCGCGCCGCGACACCCTCTCCCAGCCCATCGTGTGCGACGAGCTCATGTTCGAATCCCCCCTGCTCGCCACCTTCGGCCTGCAGACCATCCCCGACAACATCCTTACCGACAGAAACGGCAAGGTCATTGCCCACGGACTTAACACCGAAGACCTGAAAAAGCGTCTCAACGAACTACTCAAATAACCCCGCCTTATGCTTGTCAAGACCTACTGCGCAGCAGTCAACGGCCTCGATGTCACCACCGTTACCGTCGAGGTAAGCCTGTCACGCGGAGTGCTCTATCATCTCACCGGGCTCCCCGACAATGCCGTCAAGGAAAGCCACGACCGCATCGCTGCAGCCATGACCAACATCGGCTACAAATTCCCCGTTGCCGACATCACCGTCGGACTGTCACCTGCCGACATCCGCAAAGAAGGCTCCGGCTACGACCTCCCTCTTGCAGTCAGCATCCTTGCTGCAAACGGCAAGGTCATCCCCGACCGCCTCAGCCAGTTCATGCTCGTGGGCGAGCTCGGTCTCGACGGTCGTCTACTGCCCATCCGCGGCGCCCTTCCCATCGCCATCCAGGCCCGGAAGGAAAAGTTTGCAGGACTCATCGTGCCCCGACAGAACATCCGCGAGGCAGCCGTCGTGAACAATCTCCAGGTCTATGGCATGGACAACCTCACCGATGTCATCAACTTCTTCAACGGCACAGCAACCTTCAAGCCCACCGTCATCGATACCCGCCGCGAGTTCTACGAGCAGCAGAGTCACTACGACCTCGACTTTGCCGACGTACGCGGACAGCAGAACGTGAAGCGTGCCCTCGAGGTAGCCGCTGCCGGTGGCCATAACCTGATTATGATAGGTCCGCCGGGCAGTGGAAAATCTATGATGGCCAAGCGTTTGCCGGGCATTCTGCCTCCCCTCTCCCTTTCCGAGAGTCTCGAGACAACGCAGATTCACAGCGTTGCCGGCAAGCTGGGGCGCGACTGCAGCCTCATCTCCCAGCGTCCCTACCGCTCGCCTCATCACACCATCTCACAGGTGGCACTCGTAGGCGGAGGCTCCAATCCACAGCCAGGAGAAATATCGCTGGCCCATAACGGGGTTTTGTTCCTCGACGAACACAAAAAGAAATATTTGCGCCATTATGTAATAAACTGATAACAATAACGTTATAGTTAACAGAATGGTAGGAAAAATAAATAAAAAAGCAGCATTTCTGGTCAGATGCAGTACTAACAAACAGGACTATGAGCGACAACTCGAAGACTTACAATTAGTCGCTGATAGGTTCTTTTTTTCCGTTTCTGACGAAAACATATTTGGAGAATACGTAACAGGTCGCGATGATACAACAAAACGTGACCGTATATCAATTATTAAACTCCGTGAAGCCGCCTCGGCGAAAAAATTTGATGTTATTTTGGTTGCCGAAGTTAGTCGTATGAGTCGCGACTCTGTTTCTGGCCGTGTTTATATACGCCAGTTCTGCAATCTAGGTATTCCTGTATATTTCAGGGACAAAATGAAATGGACCATAGACCCCGAAACAATGAAAGAAGATGAATCTTTCATTAAGGAACTAGGTCTGTACTTTGACGGAGCAGCAGAATATCTAAGGAGTATGAAAACCCAAATTGCTTCTGGTCGCCGTTCAAGTTTACGTAATAATCAACTCGTGGTCGGACATGCCCCCATTGGCTACAAGAAACGCGGAGGAAAAGACAAACGTCATAAAAATGAACTTGTAAGAGATGAAGAGAAAGCTCAAATGGTAAAAGATATCTTTACCTTTTATGCAGAAGATGGAGCCACCTTAAAAAGTGTTGCTTTGGCCATTTCAGCTAAATACCAAATAAAAAAGTCCGTTAGCGGAGTGCAGCAAATACTGGCGCGCAAAGAATATTATACCGGCGAATATACAGTATATATGACTGATCCCGACAACAGAGACAAACCAGCCGAACCCTTTACTGTTACCTTTGAACCAATAATTGACAAAGAAATATACGATATAGCATCTAGAAAACGAGCAGAACAGCGAAATAAAAGAGCACCTTACCCTAAGCAAAAGATACATCCTTTAAGTAAGTTGATAAAATGCCCACACTGCGGAAGATCATTTACTCCAAGGACCAGAGACGGAGATAAACCTGGAGAAAAATATAGGATTATAAATGGAAAAAAAGCTTATGCGTGGCTTTGTATGAGCAGAATTAATAATTCCCATGAATGCTTAAGCCATGTGAACCTTAATGGAGAGAAAGTGGAAACTATTATCTGGGAATTCATAAAGAAAGAATTATTGGCTTA
>JAEEGK010008705.1_pt1 | contig 23890 bp, 19 predicted proteins | sample 8958771 | NCBI WGS metagenome assembly JAEEGK01 (sample SAMN16246547, study PRJNA631951) | gut metagenome | biome: gut microbiome; feature: rumen; material: SC-attached | host: Bos | place: Iran: Karaj | collected 2018-10
GTGATATGTTTCACCCCGTTGGTGTTCATCACTTTCTGATAGAGAGCCGTGACGGCGTGGTGGTCGGCGACCAGATTCGGACATTTTTTCGGCACAAGACAGGAAGCGCGCGCACACTTCTCACACTGCGACAAATCTTTGCCATGCATCTTGTACATATTGGCGGACGGACCGCCCAAATCACTGATATGTCCCTTGAAATAAGGGCGTTGCACTAAATCCTCCACTTCGCGCATAACGGATTCCACGGAGCGGGAGGCAATGGCCTTGCCCTGGTGCGCGGCGATGGCGCAGAAGCTGCATCCACCAAAACACCCCCGATGGATGGTGATGGAGTTCTTGATCATCTCGAAGGCGGGTATGTCGCCACGTTTCAAGTATTTGGGATGCGGCGCGTTTTTCATCCGGTCAAACAGGGCGAAACTGTCCATCTCGGCCTCCGTAGCCACGGGAAACGGCGGACGCACCACCACAAACTTATCCGTATAGGACTGAATCAAAGTGCGTTGCACCCGTTTGTTCGATTCTTTCTCCATCGCCACAAAGTTCTCTCCGTACTTACGCTTATCTTTCAGCTCTTCAGCATAATCATGAAGCAGGATCGGATTTTCGGACTTATAGCGGTCAACACTATTATCTATATAGGCAATTTGGGAACATTCGGACAGATGGTCGCGCCAGTCAGGGCGTTGCATGAGATGCGCCAGCTGTACAATAGGCCGCTCGCCCATGCCATAGACCAGCACATCCGCCTGACTGTCAAGGAGGATGGAAGGTTTGAGGGTGTCGCTCCAATAGTCGTAATGGGAGAGCCGCCGCATAGAAGCTTCCACACCTCCGAGCACGATGGGGGTGTCAGGGAAGAGCTGCCGCAGGATGCGGGAATAGACGGAGGTGGCATAGTCGGGGCGGAAACCGGCCTTGCCACCAGCGGTGTAGGCGTCATCGCTGCGCAGCCGCTTGTTGGCGGTGTAATGGTTGACCATGGAGTCCATGTTGCCGGAGGTGACCCCGAAGAAAAGGCGTGGAGTCCCCAGCTTCTTGAAGTCGCGGAGGTCATCCTGCCAGTTGGGCTGCGGCAGGATAGCCACGCGCAATCCTTCGCGCTCAAGCACCCGACCGATGACCGCCGCCCCGAACGACGGATGATCCACGTAGGCGTCACCATTCACGATGATGACATCCACGTAATCCCAACCCAAATAGTCGAGTTCCTTCTTGGTAATCGGTAGAAAATGCGACTCACCAGCCATTGTCCTTTGTCTTTTCGAACGGCAAAAATACAATTTTTAGACGTAAGACGTGAGACTTCTGACGTTTGTCATCGAACATTATGGGGAATACAAAATTTTGCGTCCCTACATATCAAAAAAAAGTGTACTTTTGCCGCCTGAATTTTTGACAGTATGACTGTCGGGTCCCATAGCTCAGTTGGTTAGAGCATCTGACTCATAATCAGAGGGTCCAAGGTTCGAGCCCTTGTGGGACCACTTTTTAATTCATAATTCATAATGCATAATTCATAATTTTAATTCATAATTTTTTTATCAATCGGACGTTTAGTTTCGAAGGGTTGATTGCAATTTACATGCTGCCGAAAAAAACAGTATATTTGCATCATGATTCGTGAATATGGTAAAAAAGTCGGACATATTATCCCATTTGAGAAGCCGCATGACAGTTCTATGGCTGTTCCTCTTGGCGGTATGCCTGCTTGTTGTTCCTGATTCCTGCAAGAACAAAGCAAAAAACGGGGTTAAGCCAAGGCAAGAAGAGCTGGGCAAGCCGAAAAAGGTGGAATTCGTGGAGGATCTGGAACTTGCCGATTTCTCGTTTTCCGACATCAGCGGGTATTTTTTAGGTGAAATAAATGATCAGCCGTATGCTCTTTGCATTGAAAGTGCGGACAAAAGCAAGGTGACTGGAAAATATTATCGGATTGACACACTGGAAAGCAGTGTTTCCCCCATCCGTTTCAAGCTCCTGCGAGAGACTAATGGCCACAGGCTCGTTGCCGGTTCCGAAAGCGATCCGGTAACCTTTTCCATTTCCGCCGATTCATCCGCAATCCTCGGCACCATTACCTCCCAGGGCAAACCGGCGAAAACGTTCCGGATCTCTTTCAAGCACTACGCAGCGCCCGCCTGCCGTGAAATCAAGTCCACCCGTTACCGCGAACCGAAGTACGATTTCACGAAGACCGCTGACGTCAAATATGGAACAGCTAAAGGTTTCTGGACCAGCTATCCTATGGAAGATGACACCAACTACACCAGGATGATACTCAAGCTGCTACCCAAGACAGCAGCTCCCAAAAAATTGGATTTGTTTTTAGACCTATACACACCCGACGACAGCCTGCAGAAGCATCCGCTACTTGTGCTTCTGCACGGCGGGGCTTTCTTTTTCGGTGACAAAGGCAACCGTAACATGCGGGTATGGTGCGAAAATTTCGCGAAATGCGGTTATGTGGTGGCCTCCGTAAACTACCGGCTCGGGTTCGCAATCTCCAAGAACTCCATCCAACAATGCGGATACCAGGCGATCCAGGATGCCCACGCTGCACTACGATACTTGGTGGCTAACGCCGAGGAATACCGGATCGACCCCGACTACATTTTCCTTGCAGGAACCAGCGCCGGCTCCATCACTGCCTTGGGAGCCGCGTTCATGAACAACGAAAACTGTCCGCCGTTCGTGACCAAAAACAAGCTTCAGAAAAAATGCGGCTCGTTGCACACTTCCGGGAACGAGCACCGTGACAAAGTGAAAATCAGGGCGATAGCGAACATGTGGGGCGCAGTTTACGACCTGCATGAGCTGGACGGCAGCCGCATCCCGGTGGTCTCCTTCCACGGCACCAGCGACAAGGTTGTCCCCTTCGACCACGGTTTTCCTTTCTCTGGCGTAAGGAGCAAACTCGGCGAAAGAATGTTCGACGAGATGTACGGGTCGCAGGCCATTCACCGTCACCTCGATACCATACATGTGCGCAACAAGCTCTACCCGCTCGAAGGCTGCGGTCACGCACCGTACCAAGAGAAAAACGGCACCCTGAACAATCACTACTATTTCATTCAGGACAAGATTCAGGAGTTCTTCTATCCGGAACTCAAATCGAAAATCGAGCTGAGGCACGATGAACAGCACCCACAAATCTACTGCATAAACGAAGAGGATGCTTCCCTCGTCAGCTGGCAGGCAGAAGGCGGACTGGTACTCAGCACTTCAGGGAACAGCGTCCGCGTGATTTGGCTTGATGACGCGTCCGAACATCTGCTGCGCGCCAGCGGCCTCAACGCTCTTGGCGTCCCTTTCAAACAAGTATGGAATCTTCAGAAGGCCTGTTCATAACCCTATCCATGACTGTTGAAAAAATATTTTCACAAAAGATTGATTATATGCAAAAAAAGTCTATTTTTGCAGCCCGAAAATTTAAAACGAAAAACATAAAAAAAAGTAAGAAATAATGGCAAATCACAAGTCATCTTTAAAGAGAATTAGAGCGAACGAAACGAAAAGATTAGCAAACCGTTACTACTCCAAAACGATGCGTAACGCGTTGAGAGACATCCGCGCTATCAGCGACAAAGGCGAGGCTACCTCTAAATTGGCGAACATGACCTCCATGATAGACAAACTCGCCAAAAGAGGCATGATTCACAAGAACAAAGCCGCCAACCTGAAGTCAGGTTTGATGAAGCATATCAATGCCCTCTAAACCGCTCCTAGAAGATACGCATTTCCGTGTCTCCGTGCCCGTACAGGTGCGGATGAGTGATTTAGACCCCTTCGTCCATGTCAATAACGGCATCCAATGCCATTATTTTGATCTTGGACGGAGTTTTTATTTAGAAAAGGTCCTGCAAAACCAGGTCGATTGGAAAACCATCGATCTGGTTTTGGTGCATATAGAGCTGGACTTTGCCGCGCCCGTGGAGTTTCACGACAAGCTCGTGTGCGAGTCCAAAATCTTTGAAATCGGCAACAAGAGCCTGAAAATGCGGCAACAACTTCGCGACCTCAACACCAACACCGTGAAAACCACTTGCCTGAGCGTCCTCGCCGGCTTCGACCGCACTACCCATCAGGCCATCCCCATTTGCGAGGAGTACAAGCAGAGGATTCGGGAGTTCGAAGGGATGGCGTAAAACGCACGATGTAGAGACGCAATATTTTGCGTCTCTACCACCTGCCTCTATAACCCATAACCTATAACCATTACATGATCAGCAAAAACCGCATATCCCAAATCCGTAAATTACACACCAAGAAATTCCGTGACGAGAGTGGACTTTTTTTGGTGGAAGGTTACAAGAGCGTGGAAATGCTTTGTACTTCCGATTTTGAAGTGGAGGAGATTTTCGCCACTGAAAACGCCCTGACGGACAATGCTGCGTGGTTAAGTTCCCACTCCCCCACCCTTGTCACCGCCGAGGAGATGTCGCGCATCAGCACTATGCAAACTCCGCCGGAGCTGCTTGCAATTGCACTTCAGCGGCAATTCCTTCCCGACATCCCCGCTGAACAGCCCGTTCTCGCCCTCGACCACATTTCAGACCCCGGCAATCTCGGCACCATCATCCGCACAGCCGATTGGTTTGATATCCAGCATATTGTATGTTCCCCCGACTGCGTGGAATTCTACAATCCCAAAGTCATTCAAGCAACCATGGGCTCCTTTACACACATACACGTACACTATCGTTCACTTCCTGAGTTTCTGAAACAGGAAAGCACTTGCCGCCGTATCCTCGGCACCTTCCTCGGTGGTGAAGATATCCGTCGGTTCGAATTCAACCGCAATGACATTTTGGTCATCGGCAACGAATCGAACGGCATAAGCGCAGAAGTGGCAAGCACTGTCACCCACCGCATCACCATTCCCACCGCCGCCCAAGGCCGCGACACCGCCGAGTCCCTCAACGCCGCCGTCGCCGCCGCCGTGGTGATGTTCCGGATGGCGGGGTGTTAGCTGTTAGCTATTAACTGTTTGTTAGCTATGGCTGGTAACTGTCTGCCTTTTTAGGAGGCTGACTATAACCATAACTATAACCATAACTATAACTATAACTGCCGATTGTAAATCCTGAATCGCAAACCGAAAATCCCGCAAAAAAATTCAATGCCGCATTGAAAAATTTAGTATTTTTGCGAGGGTAATATATTGTGCATTTTATTTCAAAAATTATTTATAACAAACTAAATACCAATCAAATATGGCAATGCAAGATAAAATCAACGAGCTTTTGTCCTTAAGGGAGAAGGCCCGTTTGGGCGGCGGTCAAGACAAGATTGACAAACAGCACGCCAAAGGCAAATATTCCGCGCGGGAGCGCATCCTGATGTTCCTCGACGAAGGCAGCTTTGAGGAGTTCGACATGTTCGTGACCCACCGCTGCGTGAATTTCGGCATTGAGAAGGAAAAGTTCCTCTCCGATGGCGTCGTCACCGGCTACGGCACGGTGAATGGCCGTCTGGTGTATGTCTATTCTCAGGATTTCACCGTTTTCGGCGGTTCTCTTTCCGAGACCTTCGCCGCGAAAATCTGCAAAGTGATGGACCAGGCCATGAAAGTCGGTGCTCCCGTCATCGGCTTCAACGACTCCGGCGGCGCCCGTATCCAGGAGGGTGTCAACAGTCTGGCCGGCTATGCCGAGATTTTCCAACGCAACATTCTGGCTTCCGGCGTGGTGCCGCAAATCTCCGCCATCTTCGGCCCTTGTGCCGGCGGCGCCGTCTATTCCCCCGCATTGACAGACTTCATCATGATGGCCCAGAACTCCAGCTACATGTTCGTGACGGGTCCGAAGGTTGTGAAGACTGTCACTGGCGAGGACGTGACCACCGAGCAACTCGGCGGCGCAACCATCCACTCCACCAAGTCCGGCGTGGCGCAGTTCTCTGTCCCCGATGAGGAGACGGGTATCGCCTTGCTGCGCGAACTCATCAGCTATTTACCTTCCAACAACATGGAGGAACCGCCATACGAGCCGACGGAAGACCCAATAAACCGTCTGGAGGACAGCCTCAACTCTATCATCCCCGACAACCCGAACCATCCTTACGACGTGAAGGATGTGATCAATGGCATCGTCGATGACGGCAAGTTCCTCGAAGTGCACGCCACATACGCACAGAATATCGTGGTCGGTTTCGCCCGTTTCAACGGCATGTGCGTGGGTATCGTCGCCAACCAGCCCAAGTGCATGGCCGGTGTGTTGGACATCAACGCCTCCCGCAAGGGCGCACGTTTCGTCCGTTTCTGCGACGCCTTCAACATCCCGTTGGTGACGTTGGTTGACGTTCCCGGCTTCCTGCCCGGCACCGGCCAAGAGTACGGCGGCATCATCCTGCACGGCGCGAAACTGCTTTACGCTTACGGCGAATGCACCGTGCCGAAAGTCACCGTCATCCTGCGTAAGAACTACGGCGGTGCCTACTGCGTCATGAGCTCCAAGCACCTGCGCGGCGATGTGAATTACGCATGGCCGACCGCCGAGATCGCCGTGATGGGCGGCAGCGGTGCAGCGGAAATCCTTTACGGTTCCCAGATGAAGAAGATCGAAGACGATGGCGAGCGCAAGAAATTCCTTGACGAGAAAGTGGAAGAATACCGCCAAAAATTCTCCAACCCTTACGTGGCCGCGCAATACGGTTACATCGACGATGTCATCGAGCCGCGCAACACCCGTTTCCGCGTGATCCGCGCCCTCGAATCGCTGCGTAACAAGCGTCTGGAGAACCCGGCCAAGAAACACGATAACCTGCCGTTGTAATCAATCCCGTAGGGACGCGATTCATCGCGTCCGTGAATCGGACACGATATTAAAATTCGGACGCGATAATCAGATAATCGGACGCGATAATAATCAGAAAATCGGACGCGATAAATCGCGTCCCTACAATAAAAAAACCAATAAATTCAGAGATTTATGAAATCGATTTACAAATATATCTTCACCGTTGTCGCGCTATTTGCCGTCACGGCCTCCTTCGGCCAGTCGGTACACGACCTGCGCCTCAACGAGATGATGATCAAGAACGAGGATAACTATGCCGACGAGTATGGCCGTCACGTGCCGTGGGTGGAAATCTTCAACACCGCCTACAACACGGTCAACATCACCGGCTGTTATCTCACCGACGACACGACGGGTCTGGCCAGAGCCGGCAAGAAAGGCGGCGAAATCCCAGCCCGCTGGTACCGTATTCCTACGGACCAGAAAATGTATATGCCCCAACGCAGCTTCCTGATTTTCTATCTGGACAATTCGCCGCTGTACGGGCCTTACCACGCCAACTTCACCCCCGCGGAGTCAAAAACGCACTACATCGCGCTCATCAGCTCCAACGGCAAGGAGTTGCTCGACATCGTGGAGTATCCTGTGGAATTGCGTGACACTACGCGCACCTACGGCTACGTGTTAGACGGAGTTCGAGACCCGAAAGCCTTCAAACAGGGCAAACGGCAGTCTGGCGAACTCGACTTCTTGAGCGAGTTCACGCCGGCATCTTCCAATGAGACGGGCGTAAAAATCTCCAAGCAGGACAAACTCAAACGCGACGACCCCTACGGCATCGGCATGGCACTCATCTCCATGGCCGTGGTGTTCACTGCGTTGATTATGATCTACATCATGCTGAAGATCTTCAACTACGTGAGCCGTCGCGCCACCCAGAAGTCCAAAGCACAAGAAGAAGCGGCAAAAGCAAACGTAGCTGCCGTGAAATCTGCTGACGACAAGGAGGTTGAGGCAGCCAACGCGGAGGAAATCGCCGCCATCGGCGTGGCCTTGCACCTGCACTTCGGCAGCATGCACGACGAGGAGAGCGAGGTCATTACCATCAACATGCCCTCCAAACACTACTCGCCGTGGGCTCAGAAAGAACTTACCATGAAGAGAAACCCCAGAAGATAATCACCAAAATCAGAGATAAAGAATATGAAAACCTATAATTTTAAGATTTACGGAAATAAATACGCCGTTGAAGTCGGTGAAATCGAAGACAACATGGTCGATGTGACCGTGAACGGCGCACCTTACAAGGTGGAACTGGATATGGAACTGAAACCCCGCACGGTGGTGAAACCTGTGGTGACGGTGGCCGCGCCGCCGAAGGCCCAAGCAGCCGCTCCCGCGCAGAAAGTGGCTCCCGCCGCTCCCTCAGGTGGTGGCGGCACACTCAACTCACCGCTGCCCGGCACCGTTCTGGACGTGTTCGTGAGACCAGGTGACGCTGTGAAGGTCGGCCAACGCCTCCTCCTCCTCGAAGCCATGAAGATGGAGAACAACATCGACGCCGACCGCGACGGTGTGATCAAAGAGGTGAAGGTCAACAAGAGCGACGCCGTCATGGAAGGCCAGGTGCTCGTGGTTTTTGAATAAGGAATTTCATCATCATAAAAGATTGAGATTATGTTAGAGTTTTTCAAAGAAGGATTATTGCAATTCCTGAGCTATTCCGGTTTCGGAAACTGCACCTGGGGGCATATCATCATGATATGCATCGGCTTGGTGTTCATAGCTTTGGGAATTATCAAGGAATATGAGCCGCTGCTGCTCGTGCCCATCGGATTCGGTATCATCATCGGTAACATCCCGTTCACCGATGGTCTGCAGGTGGGTGTCTATGAGAACGGCGCCGTGCTCAACTACCTCTATTTCGGTGTGGTCAAAGGTTTCTATCCGCCGTTGATCTTCCTCGGCATCGGGGCCATGACGGATTTCTCGGCCCTGATCTCCAACCCGAAACTGATTCTCATCGGCGCAGCCGCGCAGTTCGGTATCTTCGCGGCTTACATCACAGCCCTGTTGCTGGGTTTCACCCCCATGGAAGCCGGTGCTATCGGTATCATCGGTGGTGCTGACGGCCCTACCGCCATCTTCATCTCCTCGAAGTTGGCTCCGAGCATGATGGGTGCCATCGCCGTGTCGGCCTACTCCTACATGGCCTTGGTCCCGGTGATCCAACCCCCGATCATGCGCGCGCTGACCACCCCGCAAGAGCGCCTCATCCGTATGCGTCCGCCTCGTGCGGTAAGCCACCGCGAGAAAGTGCTCTTCCCGATGATGTGTATCCTGCTCACCGCGTTCCTCGTGCCTACGGGTCTGCCTTTGTTGGGTATGCTCTTCTTCGGTAACCTGCTGAAAGAAAGCGGCGTGACCAAACGTTTGGCTAACACAGCCTCGGGTCCGCTGGTGGATATCGTGACTATCCTCATCGGTCTCACCGTCGGTGCTTCTACGCAGGCCACCAACTTCCTGCGTCCGGCCTCTGTGCTCATCTTCGTGCTGGGTGCCTTCTCCTTCGTGATCGCCACCGCTTCCGGTGTGCTCTTCGTGAAGTTCTTCAACCTCTTCCTCAAGGGTGACAACAAGATCAACCCGCTCATCGGTAACGCCGGCGTTTCCGCCGTGCCCGATGCAGCACGTGTCTCCTTGGTCGAGGGTCAGAAGTACGACCGCACCAACTTCCTGCTTATGCACGCCATGGGTCCCAACGTGGCCGGCGTCATCGGCAGCGCAGTGGCCGCAGGTATCCTGCTGAGCTTCTTGTACTAAGAGGTGAGATGTAAGTCTTAAGACTATAAAAAAGGCATCCTTTCGGATGCCTTTTTTATTATCTACTGTCCGTAACCGTTTGTCGGCCACATAGATGCAGGAAATCACAGTTCTTGCAATTATCCTCGTTTTCGGTCTGCGCAAACGGTGTGCCCGCATCAAAAATGTCAAGAAACAAACTATTCAGACATTCTTCAAACACAGACTTATAAGTTAACAGATTGTCATTCTGAAAGATATTCGCCATCAGGAGATATTTGGGACTGTTTTTGCTGACCTCTCGGGTGCTGAGTATGCCCGCTTTCACAACTGAAGACGATTCTCCGGCATTATGTTCGTACATTAACAAATACGTGATAAGTTGGAACAATTTGTCGTATTTGCTGTCCGTAAAAACAGTGTTGATAAGGTTTCGCACGACATCATCCGTCAATTCCGTGTCCTTCTTCACCGAAAGATGGAGTTTGGATTCTTCCACTTTGCCTGTCTTGTAATCCAATATCATGACCTCGCCGTTCCCGTTCTTCTGCACCCGGTCAATACTACCAGTCAGTTTCACTAAGAAGGAGGGTTTTCCATCCTCCGGAGTAACCGTATAATCCTGAATATCAATCTTCATCTCGTTGGATGTAATCCTCCACGGGGAGTCAAGAAGCTCCGTTTTCGCCCGCTCCAAATAGCTGACCACGGTCTCTTTGATGATACGGCGGTTAATCAGCCAATAACCTTGGCTTAAGTCGTTCGCGGACATTGACTCCCGACCTTTCAACTTGAGAATTTCAGCACAAACCAATTCATCACACAAGTCGATATACTTCTGCAAAACAGCCGCATAACGTTCGCTATGACTTTCGCAGGCAATAATTTCATCGAAAGCGGCGTTGAAAATGGCATGGATGACGGTCCCCAACTCGTTGGCTTCCAGTCTGTCGGAAAGAATTGTCGGGGGTTGCACCTTCATCAGGTAGCGCAAACAGAATTTGAGCGGACAAAGGATGAAAGTCTGCAGCGATGAAGCGGAAAAAGAGTGGTTGCGGAGTTTCTCAAGCAGCATATCGGTTTTCGGTATGCTCAATGCTTTTCTGACCGGCAGGGAGAGATCAAAATCCTGTTTGAGATTTTGGATTCGGATGTGATCTTCCATCTGCTGGTTCCTCACCTCGAACTCCAGCTGGGAAATAAAACGGCTCTTTTCGGCCATCGTAGTGTCGGAAGAGCTGTTGTAAATCAACATCACATTCTCCGCACGTTGCAGCAGACGGAAAAAATGGTAGGCATACACCTGGTCTTGGTAAAGATAGTTGGGCAGCGCCTCTTTGCCGTCGAATTTGTATTTGAAATCGAAGGGCAACAGCGAATTGTAGGTGATTCCTTTGGGAAGGATGCCCTCATTCACTGACAGCATGATGATGTTTTTAAAATCCATCATGCGGGTTTCGAGCAGTCCCATCACCTGAAGACCGCTGTCAGGGTCACCCTTTATTGCAATGGTCACCTCGTTCATCATCTTGGTCACGGCAAATTTGGCAAAAGCGAAATCCACCGTTTCGTCTGGGCCGAACCAAGCATCGAAGAGCGACTGCATTTCCGTCAGCCTGCGAATTACTTCCTGCCATAACTCCTTGTATTTCTCAGCGTTAGTAACAGAATCCGCATATTGGCAAAAACGGGATAGCAACGAAGGGAAACAACGGCTGATTATGTTTTTGGAAAGATTTTCAAATACCTCTTTTTTAGGAAGTTGCGAATATCGAATAACTGTTGGGAAGAAGGCTTCTGACGAGGATTCGGTCCGAAGCAGTTCGTGTTGCCATAACAGCTCAACTTGTTCGCCACTAAAGGAGAGTTCCGCACTGTCGTCTGCCGTCAGTGCGAATACCGATTCGTAAACAGCCATCAGTTGTAACAGCAGCGAGCATACCGGCGTGGCTGTGAACGGGAAGCCCATAGTCGCGTTAATGTTCAGATCGTCAGGTTTGTAGGCCGACAGGAAGGGTAACATCAGATCTTCGTCCGCCAGCACTACCGCCGTGTCCGACATATCCACCACCCCATTCTCATCCACCGCATCGGGATTGCCCTGGCGTTTCTGGTTTTTGATGCGTTCAATTTCCTCAACCGCACAGTAAATCTGCCGCATATTCTGCGCTGTGGCCACGATTTTCACCTCTTTGGGAACTGTGGCGTAGTTTTTCTCGTTAAATTCAAGCCGTGCAGGATCCAACTGCAGCTTTTCGCAGTTTCGTTTGATGAAAAAGGAAGGTTCCCGTTGAATACGGGACCCGCCGTTAACTTCCTCCAAATGGCAATAAAACGGATCAATATCGAAATAGAATTCCGTTTGGAAATGTTCCTGAAGATAGCGCAAAATTGTCAGCTCTGCAGGCGAAAGCGCATAGAAGCCGGCGAAAATAAGCCGCTTAAAGGGGATTTTTTTCGCATAATCGGCGATATGTTCAGCACAATCGCGATACAACATACCTTCGTAAGCTTCTCCCTTCTCTCGTAACTGTTTTCCAAACAATCCATATATTTCAGCAAGCAAGTCATTGAATTTCAGCTTTTCACGATCTCCTTCCGAAAGCTCGTCCTTGCCAAAGGGAACCTCGAATTTGGCTGCATCGGCATATTCCCGCAAGATGACTGGAACATCTTGCAACTGCATATCCATGTCGCTAATATCCTTGAGGAAGGCAATCCCCCACGAGAGGATGTTGTGCAGTTCGAAACGTTCTCCTGGAAACTGGCAGGAGACCGCATGCAAATTCAGCAGCTGGGTCGTTTGGTCGATGACGTGAAGCGGCGACAGCCACGCGATGAAATCCTCCATCGGGAAAATCTGCGGCGCAAACATCGCCTTGCCATCATTGGCTTCGTGCAAGCCCTGAAGCAGCCTGCGACGCGCACGACGGTTCGGCAAAACCACCGCAACATCGTGCAAGGGGATGTCGCGGTTTGTGAGGAGTTTGTCAATGATATGGTTCAGAAACGGTTGCATGTTAGCTGTTGATTGTTGACTTAAAGTTGGACAAATGACTTAGACTATTGACTTTGGGTTGATGGATTTTTGATGTTGCAAAGGTAATATTTTTTCAAATGTCACAAGAGTCTGTCTATGCAATTCTATTGAAATCCCAATTTTGGTACAAGAGTTCAATACAGACAACCTTTTCATGTATTAACAAAGTAGAAAAAGGGCAAAAGCTAAAAAAATGTATCTTTGCCGCATGGCTAAGAAACAAATCATGGCGATAGAACAAACTGGCAATTACCGAGAAACGGCTGTGCTGATTGCTGTTTCCACACCCGATGTGGCGGAGGAAAAGACGATGGAATACCTTGACGAACTGGCTTTCTTAGTAGAAACTGCCGGTGGCGAGTGCGTGCAGAAGTTCATACAGAACCTCGCGCACCCTGACACGCGCACCTATTTCGGTTCCGGCAAGATCCGCGAGGTGGCCGACTACGTACACGAGAACGACATTGACATGGTGGTCGTCGATGACGAATTACCGCCATCACAACAGCGTAACATTGAAGAACTTATGCGCTGCAAAGTAATGGACCGCACGCACCTCATCCTCGACATATTCGCCAAGCACGCGCAGACCGCCCACGCCAAGACGCAAGTGGAACTGGCACAGTACAAGTATCTGTTACCGCGCTTAACAGGTATGTGGACGCACTTGGAAAAGCAGCGCGGCGGTATCGGCATGAGAGGCCCCGGTGAAAAGGAAATTGAGACCGACCGCCGTATCATTCGTGACCGTATCTCACTGTTGGAAAAGCGATTGAAAGACATTGACCGGCAAAAGAAAACCCAGCGCGGGCATCGCGAGCAGTTCGTCCGTGTCGCTCTTGTAGGCTACACCAATGTCGGGAAATCAACCATCATGAATCTGCTAAGCAACTCCGATGTGCTCACCGAGAACAAACTGTTCGCCACGCTCGACACCACTGTCCGCAAAGTCGTATTCCAGAATCTGCCATTTCTGCTCTCTGACACTGTAGGATTCATCCGCAAGCTGCCGCATGGCCTGGTCGAGTCGTTCAAATCGACTTTGGACGAGATTCGCGAGACGCACCTGCTGCTGCACGTGGTCGATATCAGCCACCCAGATTTCGAGGAGCAGATTCAGACCGTGCAGACAACATTGTCTGAAATCGACTGCGGCAACAAGCCCACCGTCATCATTTTCAACAAGATAGACCAGTATTCCTGGGTAGAAAAAGCCGAGGACGACCTTACGCCCAAGACGAAGGAAAATGTCACGTTGGAGGAGCTAAAAGCTACCTGGATGGCAAAATGCGGTCCGAAAACGCTCTTTATCTCCGCCAAAACGAAAGAAAACGTCAATGAAATGAAGGATTTCTTATACGAGGAGATTAAGAAGCTGCACATCCAGATCTACCCCTATAATAACTTTTTGTATTAGCTATTGATAGGCAACGGGGAACGCTAACCACTGACTGCTAACCACTTGGCCCTATTCCTTCGATCCTTTCTTCGCGGCAATTGACAGGAAGAGTCCGAGGATGACACTGCAGAAGGCAGCGAAAAGCACTTGGAGATCCTGCGGCAAACAGAAAGTGAGCGTGTGGGCGGGAATCCAGAACATCGGTATGGTCTTCTTGAAAACGAAGCCCCATTGCACTCCCCAGTCCATCTCGCAGATATGGCGTTTCACGGCCACCGGTTTGAACAGCGCCGAGAATGCACCGCCATACTCGCTGATGTGCATATCGGAGATCTTGTGAACGGTCATAAAGACAGGTGCGAAAGCGGTGTTCATCATCACACTGACACAGAAAGCGCCAAGGAGTTTCAGCCACGACATCGGGGCAGACATAGCGGCGGAGATGCCGCTGAAGGCCATGTAGCGTTCCATGAATGCCGGCACGCCAAGGCGGAAAACGTTCATCGCCAAGGCAATCCACATGCCCAAGAGTCCCCAAACCACGAATTTCGGGGCAAGGCCAAAGCCCTTATGATAGTATTCGCCCGTTCTCACACGGCAACCGAGCATTTCGCCGAAGGTAGCTAAAACACCGAATTTGAGGAACGCCATCCACAACGGGAAACGCTGGTTTGCATTACAATAGGCATCATATACGCTATCAAACAAAAAGAAAGGAAGCAGACAAATGATGATGACTGCTATTACGATGAAATCGGATTTTTTCATATAATGATTCTGCTTTTATTTAGCGGCAAAAATACGATTTTTTTGGCTGCTAACCTTTGGAATGGTAAAGTTTCTGACAATGTTTACCTCATTGACATTCCAATTAAAAAAAAACGTATCTTCGCAGCGTTGTTTTTGGAATATCTGATTGTAACCTTCAATGGGATATTTCGTTAATAAACAATAATAATCGCAAAATGAAAAAACTATATGTGTTAGCCTTTTGTGTGTTGTTTTGCTTGACTGGTGCCGCTCAAAGTTTCTCGCCATCGGATACTGTTCCTATTTATATTCCCAAAGCCATTGCCATTACTCCGAATATGGACTATATAAACGACTATTTCTGTATTCCCCAAAACAATCTCATCAAGACATTGGATCTCAAAATCTTCAACCGCCAAGGTGCATTGGTTTTTCATACAACCAATAAAGATTTTGTATGGAACGGCTCTGTGAACGGCAGGGTGATTCCTGGTGCCACCTACATATACATTCTTTACTTTGAATACAATGAAAATATTCCTGTTGACAAAAAAAACCGATCGGAAACATTCAAAGGTACAATAACAACTTTATGAGTGTTGAGGCATAAAATAATTATGAACATAAAAAAAGTACTATCAATCATTTTAGCCACAGTCGTAGGTTTCTGGGGCTTGAAAGCTCAAAACACCATTCCTAACAGCGATTTTGAGCTATGGTCTTACGGGAAGCCCGTAGGTTGGACTGTTGGACTTCACGGGACCATCACCTCCATCATAAATCTTCCCGTGGAGGTCAATTTCGGAACCCAGAGCAATGAAGCACATGGGGGAAGTTCAGCCGTAAAACTAGCATCCTCCGACTTCACCATCCCTTATTTAGGATACAACTTGAACCTGCCAGGCATTCTGCAAGCCGGAGAATCGGAAGGGTTCTCCATCCCTCTGGAAGACATCTTGGCCATCATTCAAGCCATCCAGGACACCACTGGCACCTCAGGACTTGATCCAGACAACCTGGCCGCCATGTCATCGCTATTACAGTTGCTCTCCAAAGGTGTCCCCTGCTCCACCGTCCCGGCATCGGTCACCGCTTGGGTGAAATACCAACCGCAGGAAGGCGACCAGCTCATGATGTTCGCTGTGGCGAAAAAGGAGGGCATGCCGATAAGCTACAACTATGGCATCTTCCAAACCGAAGATCCTAACGCTTACCAGAAAATCGGGATCGACCTTGACATGCCCAATGCAGAGTGCGACTCCATCATGATCATCATCCTCTCCTCCACCACGATGAACAGCAGCTCGGTACTCTTTGTGGATGACATCGCTTTGGAATACAGCGGAGTAGGTATCCCCGAACTTGAAGATTTTGACGGGAGAATATACCCCAACCCGGCCTGCAACCAGTTATTCATCCAACCTGACAACGAGAATGTGTACGAATGGACCCTGACCGACATGTCAGGAAAAATTCTCCAGACAGGCAAATCCTCCGGAAAAGCCATTCTTGACACAAGATCTTATGCCACAGGCATGTATCTGCTGCAAATCAAGGCTGACAACAAAATCAGCACTCACAAGGTCTCGATTCGATGACAACACCGCTGATTTGGCTCGCGCCGTTGCATGGGATCACTTCCTATACATTCAGAAACACCCTATGCCGTCACTTTGGCGGCATAGATTGTTTTATGGCACCGTTTCTGCCTGCACAGCCCGCCGGCAAGTACCGGCAGAAGGTCTGGCAGGATATTATCCCCGAAAACAACACCGCTTTGCCTCTTGTTCCGCAACTGATGGGCAATCGTCCGGATCATTTTGTGGATACGACACAGATGCTGAACGAACAATTTGGTTACGAGCACTTTAACATCAACATCGGATGTCCTTCCTCGCCCGTGGTGCGCCACACACGCGGCTGCGGCCTGATGACCCACCCCGACATCGTGGAGCAGATTGTGGCGGAAGTGACGGAAAAAACGCCGTTCCATCTCTCCCTTAAAATGCGCCTCGGCCTGCACCATGCCGATGAAGGACGCGAGCTGCTCCCCCGCCTCAACGACTATCCGCTTGAGTTTCTGGTCATCCATCCCCGTTTGGGCAATGATCTATATGAGGGAACTCCCGACTTGGACACCTTCGCGGAGTTTTGCCAGCTGACGCAACACAAAATCGTCTATAGCGGAGACATTTTCACAGTGGAAGATTACAACAGGTTGGCTGAGCGATTCCCGCAAGTGTCGGCCTGGATGCTCGGTCGCGGATTGTTGCGGAATCCTTTCTTGGCGGAAGAGATTAAAGGCCAAGACGCTGACGACAAAAGGGAACGGTTTTTCGCCTTCTATCAGGACTTTATTGAAAAACTGCTGCCCATCCGAGGCGAATCGGGCACTTTGGCCAATCTGAAAGAATTATGGCACTATTTCGCCATTTTTACCGAATTGTCTGAAGTAAAATTGCAACAACTGCTGCGAATTTGTGATTTCCGCGAATTCGTGACCGTCAGCACTTGGCAGTTGAAGTCCCCAAAGTCTTAAGTCCTAAGTCCCAAGTCTCACGTCTAAAAAAATGTATATTTGCCGTTGGTGAATATTTTTGACTTGTATTTGTAAATATATAAAAATCAAATAATTAAACATTGAAAGTATGAAAAAGAATTCTATTTGCTGCAGTATTATGACATTATGCTTAATGCTGCTTTCATTTGCCGGATTCGCCCAAATCAACACCAATTGCGGATTCGAAAGTTGGACGGGTGCCGCACCTGACGGCTGGTTCGGTGCCAAGACAAATATTGGCGACTCCAACGTGGTGAAAATCACTTCCGGGGCACACTCGGGCGACTTCGCCTGCCAGCTCGTCAACGCAGCCTCAGGCCACAAACGTTTCACCACCCAAAGCATCCACGTGGATAACGGCACCCAATATGTCATTTCCTTCTGGGCTAAAGGAGGCGGCGATATTCGAGTGGCAATGTATGACGGGCGAGAGACAGGTTCCGGCTATTCCGCTTATTCCAATTACCATAACATTAACAGCACAAGTTACCAGCAATTCACAGACACTGTTGTAGCTGCTAACACCACTGACGCAGGGGAGTTCATCCTTTCCGTCAGAAACACTAACGGGAGTGCAAACCACCTGATTGTGGATGATGTGACCGTCACCGCTGTCACCAACGAAGATTTTGTGGCTGAGCCGACGGTCACCGTAAGCGGCAATATGCAGTCCGCCGACACCTACCTCGGCCCCGTAACGGTTACCCTGTCCGCCGCCGATGGCGTGTCCATCCATTACACCTTGGACGGGACAGAGCCTGATGCCAACTCAATGCTTTACACGGCGCCTTTCACCATCACGGAGACCACCACCCTAAAAGCCATCGCCATTTCCGGTGAAAACAGCAGCAACGTGATAACCAAAGAGTTCACCATCCTGAATATCGTTCCTCTTTTCTTTGAGAACTTTGAAACCGCCGGTCTCAGCCAAATGACGGTGACGAATGTTTCCGGTGCTTACGAATGGACTACAGGGACTCACAGCGGTAACACCTACGCATACGCGAATGCGTACAACCAAGGTGCCACAGAGACCTGGCTGATCACGCCCGCCATCACCCCGCTGGATGCCGGAGGCGTCACACTCTCCTTCACAACCGCCAAGAACTATAACGGTCCCGGCATCCAAGTGAAGTATTCCACCAACTACAGCGGTTCCGGTTCTCCTGCTGCCGCCACTTGGACGGACATCACATCGGAATGCGCCTTGAGCAGCGGTTCTTGGAACTGGGTGGAGTCAGGCAATGTGGCAGTTGCCGGTACTTCCCCCGTTTATTTTGCATGGGTATATACGAGTGAAGAATCTTCCGCTGCCGGTTGGGAGGTTGACAACATCTTAGTGTCAGCGGAAGCCGCAGTCTCGACCGAAGTGACTGCGCCTGTCATTACTCCGAACGGAGGATTCTATTACGAGCCTCAGACAGTCAGCATCACCTGTGCTGAAGCCGATGCTGTGATCCGTTACACCACTGACGGCACCGAACCCACAGAGAGTTCCACCGTATATAGCCAACCGTTTACTGTAAGCACCACCACGACCATCATGGCCAAAGCGTGGAAAACCAATATGACCCCGAGCTTCACGGCTACGGCCACTATCTCGTTCCCCACTCAGGTCGCCAACATCGCTGCTTTCAAGGCCGCTGCTTCCAATGAGCCGCAACAGATCATGAGCGATGTGACCTTCGTGTTCCGCAGCGGTCGCTACATGTTCGTGGAGGACAATACCGCTGCTATGCTCATCTATGACAACTCTACTCCCGTGATTACCACCACCTACAACGAAGGGGATGTCATCCAAGCCGGTGTTTTCGGCAAATACACCACGTATCAAGGTATGGTGGAGATGGTGCCCACGCACAACGCTCTTGAGGCTACCGGGACTCCCGTCACGGTCACGCCCGCCAACGCTACCATCTCGAACATAAAATCCCAATACACAGATGTTTACGAATCCAAGCTGGTGCGTCTGAATGATGTGACGTTTATCAATGCCACCACTTTTGTGCAAAACGGCGATACAATGGCCATCTACAACCGTTTCAACACCGTCACCACGGAGATTTCCGCCGGCGATTTGGCCGATGTAACCGGCTTTGTCAGCTACTCCACCAACCACGGCTACCAGATTTATCCTCGCGGTGATGAGGACATCGACATCCATCCTGTGGTGGTGATGGACACGGTTGCCACACCCGAATTTGACCTGTTCAAGGACGGCGAGTTCTATAGAGTGAATATCACCTGCGCCACGGAAGGTGCCAGCATCTACTACACTATCGACGGCACCGATCCTGACGAGTCCTCCAACTTGTTTGACGGCATTTTCCCATTGAACATGCAACCTCGCACCCTGAAGGCCATCGCTATGAAAGAGGGTATGGTGAACAGCGCCATCGCCGTTTACGATTACAATCCGAGCGGCATCAACAGCTATGAGTTGCGCAACAACCTCAGCGTTTATCCCAATCCTGCCATCAACAATGTGACCATCAATGTGAAGAATGACAATGTGACCATCGAAAAGGTGGAACTTTTCAACATTTATGGTCAACTGCTGAATATGATGTATGTGAACGGAAACACGGCAGAAGTTTCCGTCCATGCTCTCGCCACGGGCACCTACTTCGCCAAGATCTTCACCGACAAGGGTATTGTCACAATGCCGGTGATACGGAAATAATTTGTCCCTTTGTAGAGACGTATCATGAAACGTCTCTACAGACCATACACGAAAGAGGCGCGATGATGATTCGCGCCTCTTTTGCCTGTTGCCTATTGCCTATTGCCTTAAAAATACTATCTTTGCCGAAAATTTGAAACATGAAAAATCTTTCCGATTTTCCACCGCAACTGTCGCCAAAAATGAAAATGGCCGATGCAATCAACCAGTATCACAGTCTGTTGACCGTTCTTCCGCGTCTTAACATCCCTCTCGGATTCGGAGAGAAGAGCATCGAACAACTCTGTTCAGAACACCACGTTTCGCTGCCCCTGTTCACCCTCATCAGCCGTGTCTATTGTCAGGAAGACTACTACCCGACGGCCAACGAGCTGCAACAGTGTCCTATGACCGACATCCTGCAATACCTCGTTTCTTCGCACAAGGACTATTTGGAGAACAAACTCCCGCACATCGAGCACCACCTCAACATTTTGTTGGAACCGATGGACCGGAAATACAGCACGTTGATCACCAACTTCTACGCTGAATTCCGCAAAGAGATGGAGAAGCATTTCCGTTACGAGGAAGAGGTGATTTTCCCTTACCTGCGGCAGATTCTCTCCGAACAGGAAGCCACCGAGTCCGCCACCTATCAGAAGAACACCTTCCATCAGCAACACGACGACATTGAGGACACGCTCGATGACCTCTCTAACTTGCTGCTCAAGTACATACCCGCCGAAATTTCCCCCGTGGAGCGCGTTGATATGCTGTTAGACGTTTATGCCCTCTCCAACGACATCGCCAGACATGCCATGATGGAAAACCGCATCTTAGTTCCATATATCCAACTGTTAGAATCCAAACGCCATGACTAAGATCGCCATCGCAGAACCCTCAATCATGCTGCGCATCGGATTAGAGCAGCTGCTCCGGGAGTTGCCCGACGCAGAGGTCGTCTTCTCCACCGACAACCTCAACTCCTTATACGCGAGAATCAACGCTTTGCGTCCTGATATTCTGATTGTCAATCCGTTGCTCTTCGACTATGTCAAACGCGCCACCATCCGCGCCGAGTTTGACAACCTGCCGAACCTGCGTCTCATCGGATTGGTCACCTCTTACATCGAATCGCAGCACCAGCGGCAGTACGCCGGCGTCATCGAACTCAACGACGACTTCCAACGTATCAAATCGACCCTCAACCAGGTGACCAACTCCCTCCAATCCGACGGCGACGAACCCGACACCGACCCCCTCTCCGACCGCGAGAAAGAAGTGCTCATCTGCCTCTCCAAAGGACTGAAAAACAACGAAATTGCCGACACCCTCAACATCTCCGTCCACACCGTCATCACCCACCGCAAGAACATCGTCCGCAAAACCGGCATCAAATCCGTCGCCGCGTTGACGGTGTATGCGATACTGAACAACCTCATCGAAGAAAAAGACATTATTTAGTTAGCAGTTAGTAATTAGCAGTTAGTAGTCAGCAGTTTATGTCGAAAAAGTCACCATATATATACAACTACTTCCTTGAGCAGCCCCGAAGGGGCAAGACGCGTGAAGCGCTAATAACCCCACACAAGCGCAGCGCAGTGTGGGGCTTGATAAGGCAGACAGGTTCGGACTGCGGAATCAACAATAAAGAAAAACCAATACTATGAACATAAGAACCCTACTCACCACCCTGCTGCTGTGCCTCGGCATGGCAGCCACCGCGCAGGAAACCGACCCCTACGCCGGCTACGACCGCGTGACCCTCTACGACAGCATGACCGTGCGCATGGAGGAGAACGGCCTCAGCCACTATGTCAACCACCAGCGTTACCGCATCTTGAGTGACGCCGGCGGGCGCGACTACAACACCGTCATCGTCGATTACGACCCCCTGTCGGCCTACTGCGAGATCCGCGACGTGGTCGTCTATCGCCACGACGGCACCGAGGAGCACCCCGACTTCATGGTCTGCGACTACCCCGCCCCGGCCCACATGATCTACTGGGGCGCACGGCAGAAGATGGTCGCCCTCGGCCGTCTCGAACCCGGCGACGAGGTGGAGTTTCTCACCTACAAGAAGGGCTTCACCTACGCGCTGCTGCAAGGCGACGACCCCGACGCGAAGTACATCCCGCCCATGCGCGGCCACTTCTACGATATCGTTCCCTTCTGGAACAGCCAACCCGTGAAGGAGAAAGTGTATCAGGTCAGCGTGCTGACCAACAAGAACTTGCAGTACAAAATCTATAACGGCAATCTCAACGTGAAAACGAAGAAGGACGGTGACCGCACTATCTTCACCTTCGAGAACAAAGACTATTTCCCGTTGAAAACCCCGCGCTACACGTTGGCGAGCAACGACATCGAGCCGAAGCTCATCGTCACCACCGCGAAAGACTGGGAGGCCAAGTCGATGTGGTTCTACGGCGTGAACGAGGATTTCGGCAGTTTCGAGGCCACGCCGGAAATCCAGCAGAAGGTCAACGAGTTGCTGATACCGGCGAAGACCGAGAACGACAGCTTGGACATCCTCACGCACTGGGTGGCCGACAACATCCGCTACTCCGGCATCTCGATGGGCGAGGGCGAGGGGTTCACGCTCCACAAGTGCGAGATGACCTTCCGCGACCGTTGCGGCGTCTGCAAGGACAAGGCCGGGATGCTCATCGGCATGTTGCGGGCGGCCGGCTTCAAGGCATACGCGGCGATGACGATGGCTGGCGAGCGCATCGAGGATATCCCCGCCGACCAGTTCAACCACTGCATCACGGTGGTGCAGCGGCGCAACGGCAACTACCAGCTCCTTGATCCCACATGGGTGCCGGGCGTGCGCGGCGAACTTTGGTCCAGCGCGGAACAGCAGCAGAACTACCTGATGGGACTGCCCAAAGGCGCGAAGTTGGGACTCACGCCCGTCTCCGATCCGAAAAACCATTACGTCCGGATGACCGCCAGCACGCAGGTCACCAAGAAAGGTTCGCTGAAGGGCACGGTCACCATCACCGCCGACCGGCAGAGCGACCGCACCGTGCGCGGTGTCTTCTACGGCTTCCGCACGGAGTGGCGTAGAAGTGTGGAGGAGCGTTTCTACCAGGAGTATCCCAACGCGAAGCTCAAGAGCGTGAAATACACCAGCGAAGACGACTACCTCAAGCAGCCGGTGAAGATAACCTATAAATTCGAGATTCCTGATTACGCGGTCGTTACCGACAACGAGGTCATTGCCACGCCGTTCCTCGCCAACGGTTTCTACACCTTCGCCATGCGCCACCTCTACTACGACACGCGGCTCGAAAAGCGCGACTATCCCTTCACCGACCGCTGCTCGCGCTACGTCGCCATCAGCGAAACGATGAAAGTGCCGTCGGGCTACACCCGCGTGAGCGCGCCCCAGGCCCAGCAGTTCGTCACGCCATCCATCTCGTTCAAAGGCGGTTACACCGTCGGTTACAACATGGTGACGTTCAACGAGACCATTTCCCTCGGCAAGCGTGTCTATGACGCTTCCGAATGGCCCGCCTTCCGCAAAGCCGTGCAGTGCCAACGGGGGTATATGGAGAATCCCGTGGTGTTCATCAAGTAGTTAGCAGTTAGTAGTTAGCAGTTAGCAGTTAAACGAAAATGTCTCGGTCGAAGCACCATTCCCCCCTTTAGGGGGGATGCCCGCAGGGCAGGGGGGTAAGACAAAACGCACGAAGTGCTAATAACCCCACACAAGCGCAGCGCAGTGTGGGGCTTGACATAGGAGACCGTCGGACTGCGGAAGCAGCAATAACAAAAAAACAAACAAAAAATGAAAAGATACATACTCATAATCATCGCAATATGCGCCATGTCAACCGTCATGGCCAAGGCCCCCGAAAAGGACGCCGTCTATAAGCTCATTTCCGAGAGTTACACGTTGAACACCGCCGGTTCCACGGAGTTCCGC
>JAEEGK010008707.1_pt1 | contig 23889 bp, 10 predicted proteins | sample 8958771 | NCBI WGS metagenome assembly JAEEGK01 (sample SAMN16246547, study PRJNA631951) | gut metagenome | biome: gut microbiome; feature: rumen; material: SC-attached | host: Bos | place: Iran: Karaj | collected 2018-10
TCCTTCTCCTTCTTTCATTTCATTTTTCCAATTTCCTTCATATTCATCTCCATTGTTATATTTCATTATTCCTTTATTTTTCTTTCCTTTTTTCAAAATTCCATCATAAATATCACCGTTATTATAATTTATTTTTTCTCTTTTTTCTTGAGCATTGATTAAAATTTTTGAAATAAATAATTTATCTTCTTCTAATTCTTTTTTTTTTTCTTCTAATTTAAGATATTCTTCAACTAATTTTTGGAATGCATATTCAGTACTTTTATCATAGCAAGCATTAGTTTCAAAAAATAAACAATTATGAGTATAAGCAAATTGTTTTCCTTCTTCAATACTAATAACTTGTTCATCAAATAAATAACATTTATAAGCAATAATACCAATAATATTTTCTTTTAAATTATTTTTTCCATCTTCAATCCAATAATTGAATTGTTCAAATGAATTATTGTTTGCTACATCATATACAAATAAAATAATTTGACAATTTTTGAAATTTGAAGTAATCATTAATTTAAACCTATTTTGTCCTGCTGTGTCATATATTATTAATTTTATAGCTTTATTTTTTATTTTTAAAAATTTTGTAGATATGTCACATCCCACTGTATGTAATATATTTGATGAAAATGCTTCCTTTAGATATTGTTTTTTTAAACTAGTTTTTACATCATCATCACCTAATAACATTAATTTTATTAATTTAGTATCTGAGTCTTCCATTTTTTTAGTAAAATAAAAATAATTTAAATATTTTATATTATATAATAAATAAAATAATTTTTATATGTTAATATATTAAATATAATAATTTATATATTTTATTTTATTTTTAATGCGTCTAATTAAAAATAAGCATTTTAAATAATAAATATTTTATATTTAAAACAAATTCATATATATATCTTTATTGTTCATATTAATAGAAAAAGATAAATTCTTTTTTATTTATTTAAATTAATCTCCTATTAATATATTTTTTATATAATTGAATGTTTTTATTTTAACTGTTTAATAGACTTTCATTTTTATTATTTCTATTTATTTTTAATTCACTATTTAAATTTGTAGCAATTTCTTTTTTAGTTTTAAATAATTCCTTTAAGTTATTTTCTAATCCTAAATGAGTTATATCATTTTTAATTTATTCTTGATTAAGGTTATTATAAAATATTCCATCAATACTTTTAACTTTTAAAAAAATATAATTTAAATTAATGTTTTAAATAAATCATTGATTTTTTTTAATTATTTATTATATTCCATTAAATTTAATATTTTCCAAAATCCTTAAATTGATATTTTTAAAAAAAATCAATTAAAATATAAAACACCACCGCCTTCCATCATTTTTTTTTTTATCCTTTTTTTTTTCTTTATCCTCATTATGTTTTGAAGCTTCAAGTTTTAATTTTTTTTTTTCTTCTTCTTCTCTTTTCCTATCTTCTTCTTCTTTTTTTTTTCTTTCTTCTTCTGTTTTTTTTCTTTCTTCTTCATCTTTTTTGTTAACATAATTTTTAGTTAAACCTTCAAAAGCAGCTGCAACACTATCATAATCTAAAGCAGAAGTTTCATAAAAAATAGCTTTAATACTTTTAGCATAATTTTCACCTTCTTCTTTATCAATAACTTTATCTTCATATAAATCACTTTTATTAGCAATAACACCAATAATTTCAACTGAATCATTTTTATCTTTTAATTCTTTATACCAATTCGGTAAATTATTAAAAGAATTTTGTTCAGTCATATCATAAACTATTAATGCAATTTTTGCTTGATTCATATATATTTTATTTACTGATTTAAATTTTTCTTGTCCTACTGTATCCCATATTTCTAATTTTAATGTTTTTTCTCCTACTTTTACTTCTTTAAATGATTTATCTCCTGCTGCTATTGTTGTTATATGTTCCTCTGTAAATTCTTTGCTTGTATATTGTTGTATTAAACATGTTTTACCTACTCCACTATCTCCTATTAAAATAACTTTTATTGATATCATTTTAAATGATTTTATTTTTTTAATTTTTTATTATATCATATTTTGTAAATATTGTTTTATTTTTTATAAATATAAAGGGATAATTAATATTGATAAATTTATTTAAATTTAAAATATTTAATTGATAATTAAAATTATTTACTTTATTATAATGTTTATACTAATTTTCTATTATTAATATTATTTATTTTTTCTATATATTCATTTTTAAATAAATTTTCAAATAACTTTTAAATACCAATTTTAAATTATTAATACTATTATATAATATCATTCATTAATTTAGTAAATTAAAATTAAATTAATTATAATCTTAATTTTTCAAATTTAGTTAATATTATTTTATTAGATTGTTTTTTAAAGATTATTAAAAATACATTTTTTATTATAAAATATAAATAACAAAAAAAATGAATTATTAAACAAATAATTAAAAAACTAAATATATTTAATAATATTAGTTTGTTTAATTAATTTTAGTTTATCTAAAAAATATTAATTATTATATTTGAAAATAATGTCAAAGAATGCATCATTAACCCAAGAACAAAAACTAAATGCCTTAATAAAATTATATACAAATACTTTTGAATCATATAGAAAGAATATGTCAAAAAAAGATAAAAATTTTCAAAATATTAAAACTATACAAACTCATTTAAAAGAACCAGAAAAATTTTTTAGTTCATATAAAAATATGAGAATTTGTTCTTTATTAATAGTTGAACCTGCAGAATTACCAAATATAAAAATAATGGAAAAAGATATTGATACAATTGAAACAATAATGCAAAATGATTTAATTGATCATTCTATTCTTCAAGAAATGAGTGCAAAAATATTATTATATATTCATAAATTTTTTCAAACTAATGAAATGGAATGTAATATAAGTTTAAAAATATTAAATTTATGTAAAAAAATTTATACTAATCCTTATACTTTTATTCATAATGAAAATTTTAAAATTATTATTAAGATATATTTAAGAATTTATTTAGCTTTGAAAAATAATTCAAATTTTCATGAAAATGCAAAAAAAGGTTTATTATTAATAATTGATGGTATATTAAAAAAATTAAATATGTCAAATGAATCTTCAGAAAATAAAAGTTTTGGAAAACATTTATTTGATTCTAGTAATAATATTAATATTAGTTTTGATATTGAAAGTGATAAAAAAAAAGAAATATTAAATAAAATACAATTAAATGAATTTAAATTTGTTACTAGTAAATATTTAAGTTACTTAATTGATTTAATAGAAATTCAAAATAAAATAAAAGAAAATTCAGAAAAAGAAAATTCAAAATCAATAATATCAGAATATATAAAAATAATACAAAATAATCATTATAATTCATTTAAAATTCAAATAGAAAATTTAAATTTAGAATCATATAAAGAAAAATTATTTAATGAAAATAATAAAAATCCAATTGGTAAATATGGATGGTGTATTTGTTGTAGAAATACAGCAAATTTTTGGAGTAATAAATTAAATTTTCCTATTTGTAATAATAATAATAATGAATGTGAAATAGAAATGTTAAAAATATTTCAAAATATTATTGCAAGAGGTGATTTTTTAAATATGTTAATTTATTTATCTGTTACTTCAACTGTTGGGGCAAGTGATCAAAATAATGATTCAGAAGTCAATTCTTCATGTCGTCATTTTTGTTTAAAAATTATTAGAAAAATGTTAGAAAATGGGGCAAAATATTTTATTAATGATAATGATGTTATTTATATTATTAAACAATTTGTTAAAGATTCTCTTTTACAAAATACTCTTTCAAATGATATTTATATTTTTAAATCTAGTTTAAAATTATTTTTAACTATATTTAAATCTTATAGAGAACATTTAAAAGATCAAATTGAAATTTTTTTTAATAAGATTTTAATTCAAATTTTAGAATCAGAAAATATTGGTTTTCAACATAAAAATGCAATTTTAGATACTTTATTAATTTTAGCAGATGATTGTAATTTTTTAGTAGAAATTTATGTAAATTATGATTGTGACGTTAATTGTAGTGGAATTTTTCAAAATTTAATTGATTTATTAACAAGAATTATGAATGGATTTTATAGAAAACCAAAATATCAAAATGTCTTAAAAGCTCCTCAAGAAAATTTTCTTTCAAATACAGTTTTAGAATTTTTAAAAAAATTTATTCATAATTTAAATATTTTAGTAGTTAATAATGAAAAAAAGAAAAAAGATGTTATTGAAGTAGAAAATTTTAATGATAATGAAGAATCAAATAATATTTCAATATTAGAAAATAAAGAATATATTGGTGATATTAAAGATAAAATTGATAGAAATTTAAAAATAAAACAATTATTAAGTAAAGCAATAGAAATATTTAATATAGGAAAAAGTTCAAGTGATTGTTTAAAATTTTTAAAAAGACAAAATATGGTTTTTAATGAAGAAGCATTTAATAAAATAAAAGATAACTACATTCAAAATTTAGATAATAGTATAAATTCAAATTCAAATAACATATCATTAAACACAACAATAAATTCAAATAATATAATAGATAAAAATGTTTTAAATAAAAATAATACAATAATAAGTGACACATCAAATGAAGATTTATCAGTTTTAGACACATCAAAAATAACAAATATAATGCAAACACCATTTATTTCAAATATAAACCCTTTATTATATTTTTTAGATAATACAGAAAGAGAAAAATTAAATGATTTAAAATATGAAAATTACATTGCATTTGAAATGGCACGTTTTGTAAGATCAAATTTAAAAGAATTAAAAAGAGAAAGAGTAGGTGATTATTTATGTAAAGGTGATAAATTAAATATAAATATAGTAACATTTTTTATTAATAGTTTCGATTTTAAAAAATTATATATTTTAGAAGCTTTAAGATTATTATTTTCTGAATTGCCTCTCGCAGGAGAAGCACAAGTTGTTGATAGAATTGTACAAATTTTTGGTGAGAAATATATTAAAGATAATCCTTCTTTATTAAAAAATGCTGATATTGCTTATTATGTTTCTTTTTCTATTATTATGTTAAATACTGATTTACATAGAGAAGAAGTTGATAAAAAAATGACTTGTAAAGAATTTGTTAATCAAATTTATTTATCTTGTTCTAAAGAAGATATTTCTGAACAATTTATTATTGATTTATATAATAAAGTTTATAATAATCCTTTAGTCATTCCTGGAACTAAAATTTCAGGAAATAAAAATAAATTAGATTTAATTAAACAAGAAAAAGAAAATATAATGAGAAGTACTGTTAATAAATTAGAAAGTATATCAACAATAACAAATAATTATATTAAAAATGTTGATAATGATAATATTAAACATTTAATTGAATATTGTTGGAGTAATTTTTTATCAATTTTTTCTCAATTACTTGCTGATGATGACGGAGATAAAATTGTTGATATTTGTATTGATAATATATCAACAATGGCAAAAACTCTTGGAATTTTACATTTAGATAATTTTTGTGAAGCTTATATTAATACAATTACAAATATGACAAATATGAATGAAGGAAGAGAAGTTGGTCAAAAGAATATTAAAAGTTTAAAGGCTTTAATTTCTTTTATAACTAATTCTGGAATGTATATTCGTGCTGGTTGGAATAATATTTTAACTATATTATCTAAAATTGAATATTATCAAAATACAGAAAATTATGTTATTATTGAAGATATTAAAAGAAAAAGTAAAATGAGAAATTTAGAAAAAGAAATTAATTTAACTTTACAAAATAAAGAAATAATAAATAAAAATATTTCTGATATTGTTTGTGATAATGTATTTAGTAAAACTTGTTTATTTGATGAAGAAACAATAATAAATTTTGTTAAAAGTTTGTGTGATGTATCAAATGAAGAATTAAATCATTATTATAAACCAAGAGAATATTCATTAAGAAAATTAGTCGAAGTTGCTGAATTTAATATTTCAAGAATTCAAGTTGAATGGGTAAAAATATGGAAATTAATAGGAGAACATTTTGTTTTTGTAATAAGTCATTCTAAACATGAAAATATTTGGAGAGATTCTTTAGATAATTTAAAACAAATAATATGTAAATTATTACAAAAACAAGATTTATCAGTTTTTAATTTTCAAATGGATTTTTTTAGACCTTTCGCAATTATTTTTTCTCAAACTGAAAATGAACCAAGTAGAGGTGAAATGATATTATCTTATTTACATTATATTGTTGGTACTTATTCTAAAAATATTCATTCAGGTTGGATTGTCGTTTTTAATATTTTAAAAGAAGGTTTAAAAAGAAAAGATGTTAAAATAAATGATGATATTAAAAAAATGTTACAAAAAGTTTATGATGATTTTAGTATATTTAATAATAATCCTAATCCAGATATTTTTAGAGGTTATATTGAATGTTTATGTTATATGTATCTTGATAAAAATATGAAACAATATGCATTTGAGACTATTTTAAATTTATTTTCTAAAATTATTGATAAATTAGATTCTGATAGTTTAAAAAAAGAAGATGAGAAAAATAAAAATATTGTTAGACAAAGTAAAAATAATAAAAAATTTGAATTTTTAAAAATTTTCTTTTATGGTTTTGATGATTTAATTACTGTTGATGTTATTGAATATTCTAATTTACTTTTTGAAATTTTTTCACATAATAGAGAAATGATTTTTTCTGAAGATATTAATGCATTTATTTATATTTTTTATTGTTTTTTTAAACCTCATTTATGTACTTTATTATTTAATTATTATGATAATAGAATTGATATTTTTGAACAAGAAAATTTAAAAGATTTATATAAAGATTATAATACAGGAGAAAATGTTAATGATAAATATCAAAATATTCAAATTTATATTGAAAAATCTTTAGAAAATGAAATTAATGAATTACAAAATAATAATGATAAATATCAATTAATTATAGGTGAAGGAAAAGAAATTAAAGAAGAAAATAAAAATAAATTAATTAAATTTATAAAAGAAATAAAAGAAAGTTATGATAAAGAAAGTGATGTAAGTTTAATAAGTAAAAAAATACAAATTTTATCATCTTTTGATGAAAAAAATTTAGAAATTGGAATGGAATTCTTTTTAGAAAAATTTAAAGAATTAATAGGAAAAATTGATGTAGAAGTATTAAATTATAATTATTTCTTTGAAGATCTCTTATTAACAATGCATGATTTGAGTTTATTTAATAAACAAAGTTCTTTAGTTTTAAGAATTTTAGCAAATAATATAATATCACTTAATAATAAATTATCTAAATCTTCTATTGAAAAAATATCATCAAATAATTTATTTATATTAGATTTATTAACAAATATATCAACAAAAATAAATGAAAAAAAATTAAAAGATATTATATCATTTGGTTGTTCATATACATCTTTCTTAAATGCATTAATTCAATTTTCTTCTAATAATTTAAGTGAAATATATAAAAAAGTTTCTAAAATTTATTCAAAGATACTTCAAATTTATTATGATAATAATTTTGAAGGAATTCAAATTTCAAATTCAAATGAAACTATTGAAATGCTTAATGCTTTAGAAAAAATTCAATTAACTATATTAGATAAATATGGTAATTTAGAAGAATTATTTGATAATTCTTTAATTTTATCTTTTGATTATTTTGGTAAAATATTTGTTAAATATAATTTAAATCAAGACGAAAATTCTCAAATTATAAATGTCATTAAAAATCAAATTGATAATATTATTCCTAAAATATTAAAATTTTTAAATGAAAAAGAATTAGAAATTGTTTTTAATAATTTAATTGATTTTATGGAATCTTCAAATTTAAATTTAAGAGCTTCATCAAAAAAATTATTAAAACAATTTATTAATTTAAAATTATGCATTTTTGATAAATTTAATCCAGAAAAAGAAAAACAAATAGAAGAAGAAAAAAAGAAAAAAGAAGAAGAAGAAGAATTAAAAAATAAAGAATTAAAAGAAAAAAATGAAAACTTAAATGAAAATAAAGACAAAGAAGAAAAAAAAGAATAATAAAATTAAATAAAAAATAAAAAAATAATATTTTAATAATATTAAAATGAAATAATTTAAATTAAAAAAAAAAAATTTTTTTTATAATTTTCAATGATTATATTATTAATATATAAATAAAAACTATTTTTTCTAAAATATAAAGCATCCTTTACTACAAGCAGCTTTAGGTAAAAGTTTTTTCCATTTATTTTTATCAACTAAATGATTCATATCACAAATTAAACAATTTAAAATTTTATATTCTTTCCCATCAACTAAAAAATTATATTTTTCCTTATTTTCAGATATTTTTTCAAAACAATCAGCACAAATTATATGTCTTTCATCAGAATAATCTAATCCTTTCATATAATTTTCTTTAATAAATTGTTTATATATTATAATATCAATTTCATAATAAGAAGCTTTTTTATGATTTGAACGAACATTCATATTTTTTTCAAATTTTTTTAAACAAATTAAACATAATTCTTCTACATAATTTATCATTCTTTCTTCTGCTTTATTTTCATATTCATCAAAATTAATATCTGAAATTTTATCAATTGCTTCTTCAAAATTAAAATCATTTCCACAATGACATTTTGTTTTTGATTTTGAATTTTTTTCAAAACCATTTAATATTATTTTTGAATCTGTTGCTAAATTTATTAAATCTAATAAACAATCTTTACAATAGTGACAATCACAATTTAATTCAATTAAATTTGAGAAATTTTTTGTACATTTATAACATAATGATATTAAAGTTTTTGAACATTTTTCTGTAAATGAATTTTTAAATAAATAAATATAATCAATATCACTTATTTTAATATCTTTTGTTAATTGAATTGGTCTCATATAAAATGAGTGATTTATATAATTTTCATGGAAACATAATTGAATTCTTTCTTTTAATATTTCTATTATTTTTTGATCTAAACAATTTGAACATATTGATTTTTTTACTTTTGGATAATTTATATATGTTGAATTAGTTTTACAATTTGAACATAATTTTTTTTGTTCTACTTTTTCAACTGATAAAATATCATTAATATTTGGATTATTTTTATTAAATATTTTACTTAATTTATTTATATTTTGATATATAAGATGATAATTAGTAAAAAAATAACCAATATTAATTGTAATATTTGATTGTATTCTTGTAAAATTTTTTTGTTTAAATTCTTTCATATCACCTTCAATATAAAAAATATTTAAATTAATATTAAAAATATTTGGTAATGCATCAATAACATTTCTATTTGGTTCATTATAATAGATAATTCCTAATTTATAATTAAAATTTTTTTTCATAGATTTAACATTTTGATTTGAAATTTCAGAAATTTCTAAATTAATTAAATAACCAAAAACACAATATCTAACATATCTAATTAAAATTTGATCAAAAGAATTATTTTCAATTTCTATAAATGAAAATAATAATATTTCATATGCGTCTTCCCATTGTTCAGCTCTCATTAAATCATAAATAATATTAAAAATAACAAGTGATTTTTCAATATTTAATCCATCATAAATTGGACTTATTTGATTTAATCTATAAATATCAAATAATATAATACAAAATGAATCTAATTCTTGATTTATAATATAATTTTCAAATAATGAAAAAATAAATGCTCTATAAAAAGAATCTCCATTTTCTGGATTTAAATATCTAAATGATTCAAATAAATTTGTTTTAATATGATACATTGTTTCAAAATCTTTATTTGAAAAATAAGAAGGATAAATTAAATAATTTGAAAAGTTATTAAATTCTTTTTTTATATTTAAATAAATTTGATTTTTTTGATTTGAATCAATGAATGAAAAAATATTTTGAAAAGATGAAATATTTGATAAGTAATTTTGAGTTATTATTTCATAATATCCTAAAATATTTTCATTTTGTATTACATTAAAAATACTTGTATTATTTATAATATAACTTTGAAAATAATTATTATTATTAATACCATTTTTTTTATTTTCAATTGAATCTTTATTTTCCCATGTTGTATAATAATTTTGAGAACCTAAATATTCTAAAAAATTAATTTCTGGTTTAATATCAAATTTAGTTATTTCAGGATATAAATTATTAATTTCATTTTCATTTTCTATTATTTCTTTAAATTTTTTATTTCTTGAACTTATAATTTTTATATTTTTATCCATTTTTTTATTATTTAAATTTTCAAGTGATTGATGCTCATTTTCATTTTTTTTATCTTGTTTTTTATGAGATTTAAAAATTTTAATTTCACTATATAATTCATCATTATTATTATTAATATTATTTTCATTATTATAAATTTCATTATAATTATTTTCTTCATTTTTAATCATTTCATTCTTTGAATTAACTTTAATATCATCATCAAAATTATCATCTATATCACTATCATCAACATTAACTTTTTTTTCAATTTTTTCCAAATTTTTTTTTCTTGGTGATAAGCCAATAATTTGTTTAATATTAATTCCAATATCTTTATCTATTTCTTTTGTTAATGTTTCTTGAGAAAGATGAATCATTCCTTCATTTTCTTCATTTAATAAGTTAATTTCACTATTTAGTTTTTTTTTTCTTATATTTTTTTTATCTTTTTGATTATTATTATTATTTTTATTGTGATTATTATTATTATTATTTTCAATATTATTTTTCGGCATATTTTTTAAATTAATATTATTTAAATTTAAATCTTTTTTAATTATTTGATTATTTTTTTCATTACTTTTATTATTTAAAAATGGATTTTCAATTTCTTTTTTTTTTTTAAATTTTAAAAATATTTTACCTTGTTCTTTATCTTTTTCTGGTATTTCAATACTATCATTAAAATTAGATGTATTCCTTTGTTCTGGTTTTGTACTTATTCTTTCTTCATTTTTATTTATTAAAGGATAAGGCGCTTCATTTCTTTCTGGTTCTTCTGGAATGTCTATTTTATCAAAATCAACCTTTTTTGATTTATTTGTTTTTTCTTGCTTTAGTTTTTCTAATCTTTCTCTTTCTAATTGTTCTTGTTTTAGTTTTTCTAATCTTTCTTTTTCTAATTGTTCTTGTTTTAATTTTTCTAATCTTTCTTTTTCAAGTTGTTCTTGTCTTAATTTTTCTTGTCTTTCTCTTTCTAATTTTTCTTGTTTTAATTTTTCTAATCTTTCTCTTTCTAGTTGTTCTTGTCTTAATTTTTCTAATCTTTCTTTTTCTAATTGTTCTTGTCTTATTTTTTCTAATCTTTCTCTTTCTAATTGTTCTTGTCTTATTTTTTCTTGTCTTTCTCTTTCTAATTGTTCTTGTCTTATTTTTTCTAATCTTTCTTTTTCTAATTGTTCTTGTCTAATTTTTTCTTGTCTTTCTTTTTCTAATTGTTCTAATCTTTCTCTTTCTAATTCTTCTTGTCTTAATTTTTCTAATCTTAATTTTTCTAATTCTTCTTGTCTTATTTTTTCTAATCTTAATTTTTCTAATTCTTCTTGTCTTAATTTTTCTAATCTTTCTCTTTCTAATTGTTCTTGTCTTAATTTTTCTAATCTTTCTTTTTCTAACTGTTCTTGTCTTATTTTTTCTTGTCTTTCTCTTTCTAACTGTTCTTCTTCATTTTTTTTTCTTTGTAATTCTTCTTCTTCTTTTTGAATTTTTTCTTTTTCAAGTAAATTATTTGTTTCTTGAGAATTAAAATCATTATTTTGATTTTTAATACTTTCTAAAAATTTAACATCTTTTAAATCTGAAAATAATTCATTTTCTTTTATATCTCCTTCATTTTTTTTATTGTTTGAAATAATTGAATTTCTACTTTTTCCAGTAAAACTATAATCTATTAATTTAATTGGTTCATTATTATAATTAATATTATTTCCAAAATTTGAATTAAAATTATTATTATAGTTATAATTATTAGAATTTTGTTCATTTATATGATTGTTAATATTAAAATTATTTTCTAAATTATTATAATTATTAAAATCGTTAAAATTGTTATTATTATCATTATTTATGATATTATTAATAAATTTATTTTCTTGATTATTTATTATTGGATTGTTTATATTTTTATTTTGAATATTTGAAAAATTTATATTTTTATCATTGAATTGAATACTTAATTGAGAATCTTTTATTCCTGATGAAAATAGATCATCAACAATTTGTCTTTTTTGTTCACTTGTCATTGTATCATTTTTAATTAAATTTTGTGGATTATTGGAATTATATTCTATTTGTTGATTGAACGACATTATATTAATTTAATTTTATTTTAATTTTTATAGGCCCTTTTTGGTAGTTGAAAAAAAATAAGGGAAAAAAATTAATTAACTTATGTTAAAAAATTAAATAAAAACACATTTTTCAGTTAATATAAAATAAAAATCATTTAATATTAAAAATTGAAAAAAAATCAAAATAATTATTATAATGAATTCTACAATAAATGTAATTTTAGTAGGGAAAGATAAAGTAGAAAAAAATATTAAAAACCAAAATATATCAAATAATAATAATTATAATGATATAGTAATAATAATAATGATAATAATAAAAATGAAAATAATAATAATGACATAAAAAAGAAAAAAAAATATTATGAAGAAATAAAATAAAAATTTTTTTTTATTTTTAAAAATAGAATATAATATTAAATAATTTCCTATAACAATAAAATTAAAAAAATTAAAAATAAAATACAAAAATTTTTTAAAAAATCCAAAAAATAAAAAAATAAACATAAAAAAAAAAAATGGATGAAGATGATGAATACATAAAAACAGATTTCATAGGAAAAGGATCAGGAGGAACATTAGTATATAAAGTAAAATCCTTAAACAACGGTCAATATTACGCCTTAAAAAAGGTAACAATATACTTTAATAACGAAGGTAAAAATGATGAAAGTAAAAACGAAATAGAAATATTTAAAACATTAAATCATCCAAATTTAATAAAATATGAAACAAGTTACATAAAAAAAGGAACATTAAATATAATAATGGAATATGCAGACGGTGGAGATTTAACAAATCAATTAAAAAAGCATAAAAATGAAAATAAAAAAATAGACGAAGATTTAATTTGGTATTGGTTTCTTCAAATATGTCAAGGAATAAGATACATGCATTCAAAAAGAATAATTCACAGAGATATAAAATGTCAAAATATTTTTTTAACATCTGAAGGAATAATTAAATTAGGAGATTTTGGTATTTCTAAATTATTAGAACATAGTTTTGATTATTCAAAAACTCCTTTAGGAACTCCTTATTTCTTAAGTCCTGAAATTTGTTCTGGTTCAAAATATAATTTTAAAATTGATATGTGGATGCTTGGTTGTGTTTTATATGAATTAACCACTTTTAGAAAACCTTTTGAAGGAAAAACTATTCCTGAATTAATGGATAAAATTATAAATAGAGAAGTTTTACCAATTCCAAAAAGTTATTCTGAAGATTTAAAAACTTTAATTTCGAAATTATTATGTAAAAGTCCTAATAATAGACCTTCAATTAAAGAAGTTTTAGGATATGATTTTATTATTAATAAAATGAATAAATTTGGTTTTACTAAAAGATATATTGATTGGAATGAATGTTATATTGATGATAATATCAGTAAAAATTCACCTTATTATTCTTTATTTAATTTAAGATTTTTTAATGATAAAAATAATGATAAAGAAAGTAATGGAAATAATAATTCTGATAATGATTATGAAAATATTGATGAAAATGATAATAATGAAGAAATTGATGATTTATCTAAAAAATTAAATAATTTTAATATTTCACCTTCACCAAATATTTCTAGAGAAACAAGTCAAGATAATTCTAAAGAATTATATCAAATTAAAGGAAAATCATATGATAATAGAAATATTCATAATAATAATAATAATTCTAATGATAATATTCCAATTAGACAAATTTCTAATCATAATGTTATGTCATTTGAAGATAAAATTAAATTATATAAAAAAAATAACCCAAATAATAATAATGAACTTCATAATAAAAAAGATAATAAAAAAAATTATTTTACTTTGAAATATAATTCTAATCCTAAAGTTAAAGAAATTGAATTTTCAGATGAAGTTGATTGTAATCAATTAAAGAAAAAACCTACTCCTAATGAAGTAGTTAGTAATAATAATAATTACTCTAAAATTTGTATTAAATATGGATTTTTTTGTGAACAATTCTCAAAAGAAAAAATGGATAAATTAATACAAAAAATTCAAGATTGTAATGGAAATTTAAAAGATATTAATTCTTATATTCAAGAAAATTTTGAAGGTAAATGGAGTGGTAAATTATGTTTATTTTCAGAAAAAATTGTAAATTTATGTTATTGATTAAATTAAAAAATGTGAGAATAAAAATTAATTTGATAATATACTTTATATTTTAATTTATCTTATATATTTTTTAATTCTAAAAAAAAATTTTTTTAAATTTTTTTATTATTATTCATATATATTATATATTAATTAAAATATTCATAATTTTAAAATTAAAATGTTTAAATAAGATAAATTAATTTATAATATTATTATTATAAACAATTTGTAATTTTTTTAATAATTTTGTAATTTTAAAATTTTTGCATCAGAAGTTTCTAAAATTTCATAATTTTCTTCTAAAAAATTTTCTTTATTACAATCTTGATCTAAATACTTTTCATTAAAAGCAATAATCGTTTCTCCTTTATTTTTAATATAACCTTCATAAACAATATATTCATCAATTAAAATTTTAATTTCTTTAACAGCAATATCTTTATATTTTTCATAATTAATAAATTTAATACAATTAATAATTTCAAGTTCATCAAACATAATAATAATTCTATTCATTCCTCCATTTACTTTTTGATTTATATTAGAAAAATTTCCTAAAATTTGTTCTCCAGGATTAATAATAACTTTATCAGGAAAAAAAAATATTTTACCTTTTAAAAAAATATTTTCATTTTTATCATTAATAATTTCAATTGAATTTAAACCAATATATTCTTTATTACCATAAGTAGATAATAATTCAATTTTAATAACAAAACCTGAAGGACAATATGGACAATAATAAGAAAAATTAAATATTGATTTTTCACTTAAAATATTTTTATTATTTACTTCTTTAGGAATTCTTTTATTATTAAAAGGAAATAATATATTTTGACTATAATCTATTCCTTCTTCTCCAGGTGGTTTTAATAAAAAAATTTTATTATATGAATGTATTAATTTTGTATCTCTATAAAATGATATTTTTAATTCTTTTGTACAACAATCTAAAAAATAAGGACAATTATAATTGTAAATTGTTATTTGTTTTATTTTTAAAAATTTTGAAAAATATATTTCTATAAAAGCATTTTTAAAATATGTTAAAAACATATATTTTTGATTATTTATTTCATTTTTTGGATTAAATAAATTATTAATTACTTTTTTATCTAATATAAAATTTTGTCCTTTTGAATTTCCAATATTTGAATTTATACTTTTAATATTTTTATTTAAAGAAATTATTTTATTATTATCATCTAAAAATTCTATTCCAGTTAAACCAACAAATTTATTATTTCCATAATTATTTATAAAATTTATTTTTAATTTATTACATAATTCATAATTAATACTTTCATTTTCCATTTTTGTTAAAGCTTTTCTTTTAGTTCTTTCTATTATATCATCAAATAAATCAATATTAACTTTTTTTATTTCAACTTCACCTGATTTTAATTCTTTATTACTATTATTATTTTCTTTATTTAAATTTTTTTTATTATGATGAAATTTATATTGTTCAATTTCAATTTTATAAGTTTTATTACTTAATTGATTAATTTTTGGAATAACGCCTTTCCAAATATTAAATTTTTCATCTTGAATTATACAAATATTTTTAATTCCAGAGTCATTAAATCCATTAAATATTTCAATACTTTTTACTTTTTGAGTATTTAAAAAATAAATTTTTAATTTCTTAATTTCACTTTTTGAATATTTACTATTCCAAGGATTATTTTTATCAATTTTTCCTTTTTCAATATTAATAATTTCATTTTCAATATTAAATAAAGTAATAGAATTAATACTAATTTTTGTATTATTTCCCCAATTTGATGAAATTTGAAAAGTTAATAAAGTTAAATTATTTAATCTTCCTTCATTAGAATTATTAATATTAACTTTTCTTCCTCTAAAAATCATATTACTTTTTGGTCTTTTTGATTTACTTGAAGGAATATTTTTTGGAATAATTTTTATTTCTTGTGTTATATCCATTTTTCTTTTTCCTAAATTGATATTTTTATTAATTAAAGCACTTCTATTTCTATATTTTTTATTTATTAATCTTTTTGAATCAGAACTAAAATCTAAATTTGATTTATTATCATCATCATATATTAATTTATTATTTTTATTTTTTGGTAATGATTGAGAAACATTTGAATGAAAACTTGATATTTTACTTTTACCAATTGAAGTATTTACTCTTTTATTTATATTTTGATTCATTGATTTTTGTTTTCTTAAAATTTCTTTTTTTATCATTTCTTCTTCTTTTTTATCATTTCCTGCAGTTAAACAATTTGAATTATAATTTTTTGAATTTGCTCTTTTTAAATTTTCTGAATGTGGAGTTTCACTAATTAAAGAATTTTTATTTATTGGTTTTATATTAATTGTTCCTATTTCATTTTTTCTATTTATTCTACTTGATTTATCACTTTTTAATTCTTTTCTATTTTCTTTTTTATTATTTTTATTTGAATGAATTGGTTCTATATATTTTATTTTTTTTGGATGTACATTATTCATTTTTTATTCTTTTTTATTTTTTTTTTATTTTAAATTTCATTATTTTTTATTTTAATTTATTTAAAAAAAGTAAAAAATGAAAAAAATTATTTTTTTTCTTTTATTTTATATTGTTTATACTTTTACAGTAAAAAATATTTTAATTATTATTTTCCCAGGAGGAAAAAATAAGAATTCATTATTAATAAATTTATTTGATTATTCAATTAAAAAAAATGATAAATATGATTTATATTATGATATAATAATTCATGAAAGTGAAAAAAATATATTTCATAATAAAAAAACAAAAAATATAAATTTAATAACTTATGGAACTGATTTTGATACTGAAAAAATTGATATTGATGATATTGAAAAAAAACCAATATTTAAATTTTATCAATTTAAATTAAGAAGATTTTATCAAGATTTTTTAGATTCAAATATAATTTTAAAAATAAAAAATAATAAATATGATATGATAATTAGTGATAGACCAAATTTTATTTTTTATCTTCTTCAAAATGAATTAAAAATTAATCAAAAAATGTATTTATCAATGAGACCTTTACCTCAATTATTTCCAAATAATATTGAATTAAATCCTAATTATATTCCTAATTTAGGAAGTAATAATTTAAATATTATGAATTATGTTGAAAGATGTTCTAATTTTTTTTCTAGTTTTAATGATAAATTTATTAATTTTTTATCGAATTATGAAATAAAATATTTATTTAATGATTATGGATATAAAAATATTACAAGTAATTTTGATGTATTAGATTCATTTATTTTAATTCAATATCCTTTTGGAATTACTTATCCTTTGAGTCTTCCTTCAAATGTTAAAATATTAAATTCTATTACTTTAAGTTTATATAATTATTCAAATGAGAAAATTACTTTTGATGAAAATTTTTTTAAATTTATTGAAATTTATTCTAATATTATTGTTTTTTCTAAAGATATTTTTTATTTTATTGAAAAGAATATTATTCAATTAGTTATAAATGATTATTTTAATGATGAAGAATCATCAATTGGATTTTTATTTATTAATAATGATATTGGAATATTAAAAAATAATATTTTTACAATAAATATAAATGAAGAAAAATATTATAATTATTTAAATGAAATATTAAAATTAAAACAAATATCAATTTTAATAACACCAGCAAATATAAATGAAATATCAAATTCATTATTTTATAATAAACCAATTATTAGTTTTGGAAATGGAATTTTTCAAAATAATATAAATGGTTATATAAATAGAGGAATGTTTGGAATTGTAATTAAAGAAGAAGAAAAAAATAATTATAAAATTATTATAAAAACAATAAATAAACTTATAGATAATAATAATGATGAATTTGAAAAAGAAAATAATATTTATATTAAAAATGCAATTAGGATTTCTAATATTTTAAAAAATGGAAAAAATCCTTTTGAAGAATATATAAAATGGATTAATTATGGATTTGAAATTGGTTTTGAAAATTTACAATTAAATATTGTTCAAAAAAATTATGAAATTTTCTTTTTTATTTTAATTACATTCCTTATTACATTTATAATTTCTATTTTAATATTGAAATATATATTAAACAAATTTATATTTAATAAAAAAGAAATAGAAAATAAAACAAAAATAAAAAAAGATTAAAAAAAACACTTATTTAAACAAAATAAAAAAAAAAATATTTTTTATATCATATTATCATTTAAAATTTTATAAACTTCTTCTAAACTAATATCTTTATTAATAGAAATTGTTTTATTTCTACTTGTACTTCCAGATTCAAAATTAATTGAATTTTTTGATAAATCAAAAATATCAGATAAATATTCAATTAAAGCTAAATTTGCTTTATTATTAACTGCTTGTGCATGAACTGCAATTTCAATTGAATCATCATCAATATAAGTTATTCCTTCTTTTTTACTTCCTGGTTTTGCATGAATTGATAATATAATTTTATCATTTTTTTTTTGTATACTTTTTGGTATTTTATTTTTATCCATTTTTTTTAAATGAATTAAATTAATTTAATTTAAATGTTTTACTTTTTTCTTTTTTTTGTTGTTTTTTTTTTAAAATAAGTAATTACATTTTTAATAAATTCAATTATTATATTGAAATAAAATTTAATATAAAATAATTAATCAATGTTTGTTATACTTCAAGCAAATTTAAATTATTTATCAAATTCAAAAGTAGAACGTCGTCAAAAATATGGTAAATAATAAAAAAATATATAACAATATTTAACAGAAAATAAAAAACTTGAAAGAATAAAAGTAGAAATTCAAAATAAAAAAGAAAAAATACGTTCAAATATAAATTTATATCAATCAGACTTATCATCAGATTCAGATGATGAAACAGAAGCAAAAAGTAAAGTTCCTAAATCAAATATATTTAATCGTAATGAAAATGTATTTGATGATTTATTAAAAAATAAAGATGATATAAAAGAAGAAATTATAAATAAACAATTAAAAAAATATAAAAATATAATTAAATATATTGATTTATTTGTAGCAACATTAACAATAATAACTGCATTTTTTTCTCAAATTGAAAATAATCATTACACTAAAATAAATAAAAATAAAAGAATTTTATTAGTAAAATTAGCACAATGTATGTATAAAGGAAAACAATTTAAAAATGAAAGAGGTGAAATAATAGAAGGTGAAAGTATAAAATGTGAAAAAAGTGATTTTGATTCAAGTGAATATGATAAAGAATTTAATACAAAAAATTTTTTAGATTTAATTGATTTTGAAAATGAAGATAGAAGCACAATTCCATTAAATTTTAAAATAGATTCATATTGTGAAATATTAAGAAGTTATATTTTAATATCAACATTAATATCAATTTTAGGAACAATAATATCAAAAAAAATAGAACACATAAGAGAATATGGTTACATTCAACAAAAAGACATTTCATTTTTTAAAACAAAAATATTTTATATTATGTTAAGTGAATGTTTATTATTATCATTAATTCAATATCCAAATATAAAAAAAGTATTTTTTTATGAAGAATTTGGACATTATGTAATTTATCCTTTATCAACATTTTTATCAACAATAAGTTTACTTCGTATAATTTTCGTATTAAAATATTTAAAAAACTTAACAAGATTCACAGATACAAATAGTGAGAAAATATGTGAAAAATATGCATGTAAAGCAAATGAATCATTTGCCTTTAAAGCATTTCAAAAAGAGAATCCATTTATAGTATTATTTTCAATATTTTTATTATCTTGTTTATGTTTTGGTTATGCAATGCAAAATTTTGAAATATTATATTGGGAACATTATTCAAAAGAAAGTGATAATTATCAAAGTTGGGAATATATTTGGAATTCTTTTTGGTTTGTTTTTGTAACAATGACTACAGTTGGTTATGGTGACTTTTATCCTAAAACTCAAGTTGGAAGAGTCATTACAATTTTTTGTTCTTTAGTTGGTTGTTATTTTGTTTCTTCTATGATGGTTTTTATGACTAATAAAACTGCAAAAAATGAAAAAGAAGAAAAGGCTTTTAAATTAATTATTAGATTACAATATAGAAAAAGTGTTAGAGATTATCAAAGTAAATTAATTTATCATTCTATTGAATATGTTATTGCAAAAAGAGAAAGAGATATTGAAAGTGCAAGAGGATTTCAAGAAGATGAAGTTGAAATGAATGAAATTGAGAAACAATTAAATTATTTAAAAAAAAAAATGAATAGTAGAATTAAAGTTATTAATGAGAAAAAAAAAATTATTTTAAATTGTGATATGAATAAAGATAAAGATTTATTATTTGATGTTTATGAAAGAATTTCTACTGATATTAAAAATATTAAATTTGAATTAAATTTTTTAGAAACTTTAAATTTATCGATGAAAAAATTTACTAATTTTCAATTAAAATGTTTAGAAAATGTAAAAAAAAATATAGTATCTACTAAATTTTTTTATGATTTAGTACAAAATAATAAAGAAATTTTTAAACCTTTTCAAAATGTAAAATTACCTTATAATGAAAGTGAATTAACTTTTGGACAAAAAAATGAAGAATTAATTGAAATTTGTAATACTTGTATTCCAAATAATAATAATTTTACTAATAATTTATTAAGTCCAATTCCTCAAATTAATGAAGTTAATGAAAGTGAAGAAGAAGATAAAGAAATAACAAATAATAATAACATTTCTCAAAATAAAATAATTGAACAATTTAGTTTTTTATTTGATACAAATGAAGAAGAAAAAGTACCAAGAACAAAGACAAAAACTTTATATAAAGAAGCTTTTGATAAAGTTGAAATGAGAAGAGCTGAAAGAGAAATTTATCCTTCTAAAACTAAATTAATACAAAAATATGCAGTTAGTGATAAAGGAATAATGAAAGTTAATATAGATAGTCATAAAAAAAATAGTGTTAATAATGAAAATAATAAAAAAAATAATAATAATCATATTTTTAAAAATTATACTGGAAATGGTTTAATTAATAGTTTAAATGTTATTCAAGAAAATAAAAGTTCAAGTTCTTCTGGAAGAAGCAGTATAAGAAGTTATAATAGTGGAAGTAAAAGTTTAGAAAAAAAGAATAAATAAATAAATTTAATTTTTTTGTATTTTTTTTTTGTTTATTGTTTATTTTTAATGAATTAATATTTTGAAAAAATAGTTTTTTTTTTAAATTAAATTATATATTTTAAAATATATTTATTATTATTTACTATTATTTAATTATTATTTTTCTTTTTTTTTTAAATATTATTTTTTTATGCTTTTAATATTTGAATTTCTTTTTTATTTTTAGGCATTAAAAATTGTATTAATTTTTTTCCTATATTTTTTTTCTCTTTTATATAAAATTGATATTTCATAATTAATCCTAAATATTTATTTAATCTTTTTTTTAAACTATTATTAAAAAACCAATAACTATCATAATCAAATTTTAAATATTCTTCTTGATTTACATTTAATTTAAAACTATATTTTTCAATACTATTTCCATTAGTTTTTAATAAAATTTTATTTAAATCAAATGAAGGAATTTGAATATTACATTCAAAATCCATTTGAATTAAATTTGAAGGTTGTTTTCCTTGAATTAAATTAGAAAAAGGTTCTTTAAAAGAATCATAATCAATAAATGATTTACTTAAAATAATTGTTAAACAATTTAAATTACTTTCTTTAATAAAATTTTCACTTTGATAAAAAGTAATAAAAGATTTAAAAGTATCTAAATCAAAATCTCCTAAAATTAAAAATTCAATATTTTTAGATATTAAATTACATATATTTGGTAATTTTGAAATTTGAGCTTGTAAACTAAATTTAATTAAATTCTTATTTTTATTATTTAAATTTATTCCATCTAAAAAACTTTCAATTAATGGATTTTTTTTATTATCAAAATTTAAATTTGGAGCAATTAATTTTAATTCTTGTAATTGAAATTTTTCTCTATTTAACATTAAGAAAATATTAAATAAAAATTTCATAATTACCCAAAAGTAATTTTCATTATTTAATATAACTTTTGGTTGTTCAAAAATTAAAGTTAAACAATCTAATTGTTTCTTAGTTTGTAATAAAATAAAAAATTTTTCAATATTCAATTCAAAATTAGGTAAAACTTTATTAATTAATAAATTTTCAAACTCACCATCATTTCTATACATTATTGTAGAAATATAATTTCCTGTATTTAAAAAAATACTTTTTAATCTTATTCCATTTTCTTCAGTTAATTTTACTAATAAAGGATTTGAATAAATTTCTTGATTTTGAGAAAAAAAATTAACTGATAAATTTTTTAAATTTGAATTATTTTGAATAAAACTCATTATATTTTGAAATGATTCATTTTCCATTGAATTAAATTCTAATGAAAGTGAATGTAATAAATTAATTGGATATAATAAATTTAAAAAATGAAAATTTACCATTGGAACTTTATTTAATCTCATAAAATCTTCTAATTCTGTTTTAAAACTATCAGGAAAAATAATTGTTAAATTTCTTAAAAAAGGAAATTTAGAAATAAAATAAGTATAAATAAAAATTAAATCAAAAATATCTTTATTTTCTTTTAAAGTTTGAAGATAATTTTTAATTGGTTTATTTTTAATTATTGAATTATTATTATTTGTATTTATATTATTATCATTATATTCAGAATTATTATTATTCATTTGATTAATTTGTTCTTCATATTTCATTTTTTTTTTATATTCAATATTAATTAATCTATATAATTTATGACAAGTTAAATCAAATTCAATTTCAAAAACAAAAGGAAATAACCATTCATAATTTAATAATAAAAGAAGATATGCTTTATTTAAATCAGAAGAAGATTCTTCAAAAGTCATTTTTAAAGTTTTTATTCCTTGAAAAATATTCATTAATAAAATAAATTCATTTGGTATAATAAAAGTATTTAAAACATTTTTTGAATTATAATTTCTATATTCTTTAATTAAATCTACATTCTTTGATGGAAATTGTTGTAAATTTAATAAAAATTTCTCATAAGTTAATTTTTTTTTCCATCTTGGTTCTTTTAATTTTTTATAACCAAAACATAATAAAGTTGCAATATCATGAACAAATTGAGATGAAAAAACAAATTCCATTTTATAATTACAAATTGATATTTGTTGACATAAATTTATATTATATTCATCATCATTTATATCAAAATCTCTTAATTTCATATATTCTTCACTTATATGAAATATTATTTCAAATTTATCTAATTTATCTGAACAATCTAAAATTTTAGTAAAAATTTTATTTATTTCATTTCCAATTGAATCATCAGTTAATGATAATTCATAAAATAAATTTGTTTTTAATTGAACTAATGATGCATTATCAAATAATTTTAAATTATTTTTGTGATTTATTCTATAATATAAAGTTTCAATATGCAAAAAAAAATAAAAATAAAGTTAAAAAATATTTAAAAAAAATCAAATAAA
>JAEEGK010008708.1_pt1 | contig 23888 bp, 18 predicted proteins | sample 8958771 | NCBI WGS metagenome assembly JAEEGK01 (sample SAMN16246547, study PRJNA631951) | gut metagenome | biome: gut microbiome; feature: rumen; material: SC-attached | host: Bos | place: Iran: Karaj | collected 2018-10
CCGTAGGAGTCTGGACCGTGTCTCAGTTCCAGTGTGGCTGATCATCCTCTCAGACCAGCTAGAGATCGTCGCCTTGGTAGGCCGTTACCCCACCAACTAGCTAATCCCACCTGGGCGCATCTGAATGTGACCGTATCCGGTCTTTCCCCCTCAGGGTATACGCGGTATTAGCACCCGTTTCCAGGTGTTATCCCCCTCATTCAGGCAGCTTCCCAGGCATTACTCACCCGTCCGCCACTCGTCATCAAGAAAGCAAGCTTTCTCATGTTACCGTTCGACTTGCATGTATTAAGCCTGCCGCCAGCGTTCAATCTGAGCCATGATCAAACTCTTCACTTTAAATTTTTAAAGTTAAGTTTTTAGCTCTTGAATTACTGTCTTTGCTCTTAGCTTGACACTCACTCATTAAGCTTTTTTTTGCTTCGCTCAATGTACTAGCGAGTGCCCACACAGATTGTCTAGATTCGTTGTTAAAGAACTTTTTTGTTTTCGCTTTGCTTAGCGAACGATGTGCATTTTAAGGCTTATTTTTTTTTCGTCAACACTTTTTTCAAAATTTTTTTAATTTTTTTCGTTTTTGTTTATTTTTTAGCTATTTTTTACAAATAATGAACAATTTTCTTGTTAAATCGCAGAAATAAACCATGTGACACGTTTTACATCTTTTTCAATTGATAATATATACCGATAAATAGAACTTTTTATAAAATGTTTAACCACTGACACCGGAATGCTAGTCCCAGTTCCATTGCTGATTATTATGCAGGTATCATTACTTTTCCGGTAAGCTTGTAAGCTTGAGTGTGCAGAACTTTTTCTAAAACTGCAATTAAAAACAATTGACTCTGAGTATTTATATGGCCAAATCTTCTTCAAAACAATATTTAAAATCCTGTTATGTGGCATTTGTGCTTTCACTGGCTTACTTTACCGTTCTTAAAGTAACTGCATTAAATCTAGAACTGACATTCATTATCTTCAGTACCATTTCAGTTCTTATTGTGGGAATGCTCACCCCTCTCACTTTTGTTTTTTCAGGTAAAATCGTCACAGATGAAATTGAAAATGCAAGACCAGATGAAACCCCGATTAATATTCCTCCTGCAATCAAAAAAAGACACATTTCTTCCAATGACATGCGTAATAATGTGTTCAACAGAAAACAATCTTCTGAGCACCACTACACTCATAATGCTACAATAAAAGGCATGACATCTGATGATGCTGTCAAAACTACTAATGACAGCAAAGAGAACAATCCCTCACCTCATAACAGTACAGTACAACCAAAACGCCAATATCAATTCATGGAACTTCCCGAAGATACCACTAAGATCTCCACAATCTTTATCCATAATATAAGTCAAAAGTGTAACAATTCACAGCTATATAATATGCTTTTCAAAATTGATCCCCAAATATATTCAATTGAAAAACTCCGGGACAGACACTCTCCTAAGACAAAATTTTTTGCTATATTGAAAGTTCCTAACTCACAAAAAGATAAGTTTGTTACAGCCCTGCATCAAAAGAAATTTCTCGATTATACTTTGAAGGCATCTGTAAAATCTAACTAGAGGAATAAGGAATAAATAATTCCCGAAGGGTTCCATTCCGGATATGTCGGGTAAGTACTAACTGAGGTGCTGTTAATCCATCACCTCAGTTTTCTTTATTTAGCTGTATTCTGCAATTTCTTGAATTTGTATTGATTAACAACAGATTTTCTCTGATTGGCTACATATTTTTTGTGCTATCACTTAAAATCTGTTCAAAAATGTTTATTATCAGACTTTAAAAACTTCAACTCGCTTAAAACCGAACCCGGAAAAACCCTGTTGCAAACATGAAGTTATTTTTGATCCGTCTGTACAGAACGCCACTGCTTCATTAAGCGTTATAATATTATCAGAGTTCTCCATCTCTACTGATGGGATATGATTATTTTGAAGTTCCTTAAGTAAATACCCCACTCTTCGTGCTATAGCATCCCCCGAATCAATAAGTTTCGCATAAGGAAGAACCTCCTGTATTTCCTTTCTTAAATGCGGAAAATGTGTACATCCGAGAACTACTGTATCTGGTACCAAGTTCCCCTCGCACCATTCTCTTAAAACCTGTCCAATAATCTTACGGTCATACGGCAGCCCCATCATTTTTCGTTCAGCAATCTCCACCAATTCAGAACTACCTATTTTAAGAACCATGCAGTCGGAGGCAAACCTGTCAATGAGTTCCATGGTATAAGGCCTTCTAACTGTTGCAGGGGTTGCCAAAAGACCAATTACTTTGTTTACAGATATCTGCGCAGCCGGTTTAACAGCAGGTACAACACCAACAACTGGTATTCTTACATTTTCTCTCACGTACTGAAGAGCTACAGTACTGGCCGTATTACAGGCTATTACTATTAAATCTGTCAGGTATCTTTCAGTAAAATTTTTCAAAAGTTTTACCACTGTTTCTATAACCACATCATCAGGTTGAATACCATATGGAAAATGTAGATTATCAAACAGATAGCTAGGAATAATATCATTATGTTTCATGGTTTCCTGATAAACGGACAGTCCGCCTATTCCGGAATCAAAGAATAAAACCCGGTATTTCTTATTATCCATAAACTACTCTTGATTATAAAAATCATCCTAAGATTACTGTTTCAGCCTATTTTACCAGACCTTTATAATTTATATTCCATCTCACTTTTGCATAATATCACCTTTTCTGAGAGGAATATGCAGTTATATGATTGTTTATATAAAATAAAAGGCACGCAAAGGTGCCCTTTATTTTACAACTTAATTAAAGTAATAAATCACATTTAGAAAAGATTTCTAATTTCCACAGTTCCAGAGTAGATAGCACCGCCTGTAGGATAACCATAGATATATTCATATTTTTTATCAAATATATTATCAGCACCAACACCAAAGCGAACCATATCATTAAGAACGCTGAAACCTACACCAATATTAACTACACCAAATCCCCCCTGATTCGGAACATTTGAGAACTTTCTCTTGGAAGTAAAACGATATTCGCCAAACCCATCAATAGTATGTCCGGCAATCTTTTCTGAACCATGGTATCTTGCTTTGTATATCTGTTTAGCTTTTCCATCAAGCTCCTTATGGGTTGTTCTGTTTTCAGTATCGGTTAAACTAGCAGAAGCAATAAAGTGATGTGTTTCCAGAAAGCTCAAATCAGTACCGAATTCCAGCCCCTTGATGGTAACCTTGTCAAGATTTTCATATAAATACATCGGAGGCTTTGATCCAATCCAGTTTCTGAACTTATTGTAAAAGGCATTAACATACACATTTCCCAATGCATTGTTATTAGTTAGTGACACTTCCCAGTTATTTGATTTTTCAGACTTTAACTCCTTATTACCATAATAAGGGAAATAAAGTTCCTGCATATTTGGAGCTCTGAATCCTGTACCGTAGCGAACTGACAGCAAGCTGTCGAGTGGCAGTTTTCCTCCAAGCCCTATACTGTACGTTCCCTCATTTCCGTAGGTTGAATTATCATCCAATCTTCCAGATAGTTCACCCAGCATGAACTCATTATCAACCTTTGAATACAGGTAGGCAGCCCTGTTAATCAGAGAAATATTACTCTCTCCGAAATTTGCCCCATAGGAATTAGAATCTTTATCCAAACGGCTGTAATCGTAATCAACACCAAATCCCACCTTCCAAGGTTCAGCTACAGTGAATTCATTAGTAAAATGAGAATTTACAGACTTAACCTTGAATGCTGAAGAAGTGGGTCCGTACTTTGAAGTGTTCTCTGGATAATTATAGTCATTATCATGAGAATACATTACCCCAAAATCGAATGAATAGAAGTCATCGGTGTAATTTGCCCCTCCTGAGAGAAGGTGTTTGTCATTTTCATTCTCATCAATTTCCGGCATGAAATATGAATTATCATAATCGCCCTTGTTATAAATATACTTGTAGTCGCCTCTAACTTCCAGATTATTGTCAAAAAGATGAGAATATGCCAACTGAAGATTATGCTGTTTATATCCATGTTCAGCGCCATCATTCAATCCAGGAACCGGATGAACATTAAAGCCCTTAGAACTGCCGACACCACCAGCAAGCTTGATTACATCTTTATCGGTTATAGCAATGGTATTCTGAGTAAGAAAGTCATGAGTTGCGTATGAAGAATATGTATAGGCAGCTCTCTGACTGGTACGGTATTCAGGCTTGGTAATAATATTAATTACACCTAAAACAGCATTTGCACCATATACAGATGCTCTGTGTCCTCTTATAAACTCAACCTTTTCAATCATGTTTGCAGGAATCTGGTTGGTGTTTATATTACTGATTTTTCCAGTGCTGTATGTTTCTCCGTCAAGAAGAACCAGAACCTGATTTGCATTACCGCCTCTAACATAAAAACTAGAGGACTGACCTCTGCCTCCGTATGTTGATGTCTGCACACCAGGTAATAATGCTAATATTTCTGAGAGATTCTTGAGATTTCTAATTTTAATCTCTTCTGATGTGACCACGTCAACAGTTCCTAAAACTGAAGACTTTGTTTCAGGCAGTCTAGTTGCTGAGACTACGAGTTCTTCCGTAGTATCTGTTCCTGTGGCAGCAAAAACAGAAATAGGCAACAGCATTGCAGTTGTTGATAACAATTTTTTCATAAAACTAATCCATTTCGCGAGATATGCATACTACTTAAGTCAATGGCAAGTCTTCGGACTCTAACAGGTTGTAATTTTTAACTTCCCGAGCTACCAGTGTTAAAAACCCCTATAATCGTTATTACCGCTGCGCGTCAGTTCCGGATTTACACCGGATTCCTTATTAAGCTTCAGCACCTATTGACTGATCACGCAATTCTAACACAAAGATCTGAAATAACATATCCAAAATATCTATTTAATTTTTAAGCTGTTAATAAAAAATATCATAATATTCATCCCTTATTGCACAACAACCACTGTCAGCATACTATCCATCCACATAATACTAAAAGTGGATACCTGATATAATGTTAGGTATAATTTCAGCCAGGCTATCATCAGGAACAAATCTTTGCATAACTTTAACATTCCATCAGACTATCAAAACGTATACTCAGGAGACATGGCAGTTTGTTAAAGCAGAAAAAACAAAAAAGCAAAGGCAAATTTTTTCCGTCCCCAATACTGCAAGGAACACCACATGAACTTTGATTATATTGATGTATCCGTTTACGGCACTCAGCTAAAAAACAAAACTGAAAAACTGATTCAAGACTTCAGTTCTGTTCTTGACATTCCATCACCTGAAATATTTGAATCAGAACCTATAAACTACAGAATGAGAGCCAAATTCTGCATTTATCTGGATGGCAAGCAAATCAAATACTATATGGTAGACACCTCAGGTAAAAAAAAGGAAAAGATCTTTCTGTCTCAATTTCCGACAGCGTCACTGTTAATAAACAAACTTATGCCCAAAATAATCCAGTTTATGGAGGGTAATGAAACTCTTACTAATAAATTCTTTGAAATTGATTTTCTTACATCTTTAAGTGGCGAGGCTCTTATCTCACTCGTATATCATAAAAATTTAGATGATTTATGGATTTACGAAGCTAAAGAACTGTTAAGAAAATTAAGAGGGATTTTCCCGAATAATAAAATTGATCTTATCGGAAGATCCAGAAAACAAAAAATACTTCTTGATAAAGATTTTATTACAGAAAGACTCACAGTTAATCAGAATGTATACACTTATAAACAAGTGGAAAACAGTTTTACCCAGCCTAATGCAAAAGTATGTGAAAAAATGCTTGAATGGGTACAGAACAATACCAAAAATCTGACGGATACTGACCTTTTAGAACTATACTGCGGTAACGGCAATTTCTCCATAGCTTTAGCAGGAAATTTCAATAAAATACTTGCAACAGAAATATCAAAAACAAGTGTGGAGGCTGCTCAGATAAATATTCGAGACAACAACGTCAACAATTTAAAAATCATTCGCCTAAGTGCAGAAGAATTTACTCAGGCTCTTAATAAAACAAGAGAATTCAAAAGATTAAAAAACAATAATGTCAATCTAGATGATTACCACTGCAAAACTGTCCTAGTAGATCCTCCAAGGGCTGGCGTCGATAAGGAAACAATAAAACTCATACAGCACTACGAAAACATTGTTTATATATCCTGCAATCCAGTAACACTGATTGATAATCTAAAAACGCTGTGTTTAACACATAAAATTGAAAAACTGGCCTTTTTCGATCAGTTTCCATATACAGATGAGCATATAGAGACCGGGGTAATACTAAAAAGAAAAAATTAGGGAAAAAAACCGGGACTTTAAGAAAAATTCATAAATCAACATTATTACGTTTCTATAACTTTGATGAAAGGGAAACACGAAATGCTCAAATTATCCCCAGAAGATAAACAATTATAAATGCCATCCTTCAAACAAAAAGCAGCTACACGAGAAGCTGCTTTTTTATTCAAACTAAATAACCTGTATCAGAATTATTCATTTTCCAGATAGTGATCAGGAAGTGATTGTCTGGCGACACCTGTCTTAACTGCAGCTTCAGCTACAGCTTTTGAGACCCATGAATACAGTCTGTGATCTACAGGTTTAGGCATAATATAATGCGGTCCAAATTCAAAATGTTCTTCGCCGCATGCTTTAGCAACCTCATCAGGTACGGGTTCCTGAGCAAGAAGTCTTATTGCATTCATGGCAGCCTTCTTCATTTCAAGATTAATTTCAGTAGCACGAACATCCAAAGCTCCTCTGAAGAGGAATGGGAAACAGATCACATTATTAATCTGGTTTGGATAGTCGGATCTACCTGTTCCAAAAATAATATCAGGTCTGCACTTCTGGACAAGAGCCGGAGGAACCTCTGGATCAGGATTTGAACAAGCTAAAATAACTGCGTTCGGAGCCATGCTCATAATTTCTTCTTCAGTTACAAGATTTGGACCGGAAACGCCAAGGAAAGCATCAGCACCTACCATAGCTTCAGCCAAAGTTTTGGCACCGGAGTCATTTATGAATTTCTTTTTCTGTTCATTTAAGTCTGTTCTTTCGGATCTTATAACCCCGTGACGGTCGATCATGTAGAAATTCTCAGGCTTTACACCACACTGAAGAAGGAATGTTGAACAAGCCACACCGGCAGCTCCAGCACCTAAACAGACAACCTTACAATCTTCAACCTTCTTTCCTTGAAGCTGCAAAGCATTCAGCATACCAGCAGTTGTAACAATGGCTGTACCGTGCTGATCATCGTGAAATACTGGAATATTGCATTTTTTCTTTAATTTTTCTTCTATTTCAAAACACTCAGGAGCCTTAATATCTTCAAGATTAATGCCTCCAAATGTATCAGCAATATTGGCTACGGTATTAACAAAATCATCTATATCTTTATGCTTTACCTCAATATCGATAGCGTCAACATTAGCAAAACGCTTAAAAAGTAAAGCTTTACCTTCCATTACGGGCTTAGATGCTAAAGGCCCGAGATTACCAAGCCCTAAAATAGCTGTTCCATTAGAAATAACAGCAACTAAATTACCTTTGATTGTATATTTATAAGCATCTTCTGGATTTTTAGCAATTTCTCTAACTGGTTCTGCAACACCTGGGCTATATGCCAAAGTCAAATCATGTGATGTATCCGCTGGTTTAGTAATCTCAATTGAGATTTTTCCTGGTTTTGGACAGGCATGGTACTGTAATGCAGCATCATGTAAAATTTTATCTGCCATGCAACATTCTCCGAAACGATACTTTAGTCGTTATCATTATCATAACAAGTAAAAGGGTTCTGTCCGCTATAATGACAATAAACCCTACAAACAAAAAGGTAAACTACCCACAATTATAATATAGTTTTGTTTTTCATATTTAAACGTCAGTCTCACATTTTCTGAAATTCCGCACATATTTCTAATTAATAACCTGTTAAATGGCTTATAAGTATCCAAGTAGATAATACCTTGAAAACCCAAATGAGAGAACAAAACACTGCCAGACAAACTGTTTGTATTACCAAACGTATTTTGACTATTTAGTATTTAATTTTATTAAGATATGTAACGATAAACAGATAAAAAAAGCTCAAGGAAGATTCCTAGAGCTTTTACGTATTTGAAGATAAATATAAGAAATTTTTTCTTTCTAAAAAGCAAAATTACTTCTTAGCAGAGAATAAAGAACCGAAACGCTTATTGAAACGTTCTACACGACCGCCGTTATCAACCATCTTCTGCTTACCGGTATAGAATGGATGACAAGCAGAGCAAACATCGATAACGATATCATGACCTACAGTTGAACGAGTCTGAAATGTGTTACCACAAGAGCACTTAACGTTGATAACGTCATATGCTGGGTGAATATCTTTTTTCATGGAAAACCTCTTAGTATAGAGTTATATCGCCCTTCTGACCACTTGCGCGTCAAATACGATATAAAAAAACAAACAAAAATATAAAAATGCAAGCGAATGATATATGATTGTCCTTAGTTGTGCAAGTCAAAGTTTACATTTTTTATATTTTTTTCCTATGTTTTTAAAAATAGCCATTAACTGCCCCCTATATAAGATATTTGAATATTCCTTTAACAGCCATGGTAATTCAATACCATCAGACCTTTCTGGAAGAAGGGTAATTGTCAGCTTTCGGAATTCCATGGTTCTTGGCATAATCATAGGTACCTGTGAACAATCATCATTTCCCGGCAATATAAAAGAAATCATAGAACTTCTTGATGACTCCCCGGTTTTTGATTCACCCACAGTTGACTTGCTGAAATGGGCTAGCGGCTACTACCATTATCCTATAGGAGAGGTATTTTATTCTGCTCTGCCGATAGCTCTGAAAAAAAACAAAAAAGAACAACTAAAGCCGGTCACCCAGTGGCACGCAACCGAAAATGGTGATGAAAAACTCATCAAACGTTCTGCGCTATGCAAGGAAGCTTTGAAAATTATAAAAGAATCACCTAGAACAGCCCTTTACCTCAAGGAAATAGGCATAAAAACACAAACAATAAAAAAACTGAGCAGTCTTAATCTTATAAAAGAAAATAACATCAGGGATACCATGACTAGATGGTATGACCGGGATATTATCGTCACTGATTCACATACTTTGAATGAAGAACAGCTGAACGCTTTCAATATTATAAACAACTGTCGCGGATTCAAGACATTTGTTTTGCATGGAGTCACCGGTTCCGGAAAAACGGAAGTATACCTGCAACTCATAGCCGAAAAATTAAGAGAGGGACGACAGGCATTGATACTGGTACCGGAAATCAATCTTACCCCTCAAACCATTTCCAGATTCTTCAAAAGATTCAATGTCCCGATTGTCTGTATTCATTCGTCACTTTCAGAAACGGAACGACACGAAGCTTTCATTGCCATGAAAAAGAATGAGGCAGCCATTCTTATCGGAACCAGAAGCGCTTTGTTTTCAAATATTCCGAATCTCGGCATAATCATCATTGATGAAGAACATGACTCATCATACAGACAGGCTGACGGGTTCAGATACAATGCTAGAGACTGTGCGGTTATGATGGCATACATACGTAAAATACCAATTGTTCTTGGCACAGCCACTCCATCGATTGAAACCTGCTACAATATTTTGCGTGGAAAATACGAAGAAATACGAATCGACAACAGGGCCGGCGCATCAAACAGCGTTATCTTTAGCATTATTGATATGCGCAAGCAATATATTGAACACGGAATATCAAGAGAGCTCGCACTCCATATTAATGAGGAACTGGCTAAAGAGCATCAGGTCATGCTTCTTTTAAACAGAAGAGGCTATTCACAGAAAATGATCTGCCATAACTGCGGATTTGTATTCATGTGTCAGAACTGCGATGCCAATCTGACATATCATCAGACAGAGAACAGACTTATATGTCATCACTGCGAAACTAGATATCCCGTACCTGTATACTGTCCTAAGTGCGGTAATCACGAACTCACTCCTACGGGAAACGGAACAGAGCAGATACTAGAACATCTCTCGACAATTTTTCCAAATGCCAGACCTGTAAGAATGGATCGTGATACTACCAGCAAAAAAGGCAGTCTCAACGTAATCCTTAATGACATATCCGCCAACAAGTACAACATAATCATCGGAACTCAGATGCTTGCCAAAGGACATCATTTTCCCAATGTAACTTTGGTAGGGATTATTGATATTGACTCCCAGCTATATTCTAACAACTTCAGAGCTTCTGAAAATCTTGCCCAACTTATTGTACAAATAGCGGGAAGAGCAGGAAGAGGAAACAAGCAAGGTTATGTATATTTGCAAACCCATACCCCGGAACATCCACTTCTAACAACCCTGATAAACGGTGGATATGATGCCTTTTCTCAAAAATGTCTGCTAAGGAGAATGAATCTTAAACTTCCACCGGCAACCTCGCTGGCTGTTCTAAAGGTCGATGGGACAGACCGTGAAAAGGTTGTAGGTTACATCTCCGATGCATATAATTATATGTTATCCGTAAAAAATGATTATCCGGAAACCACATTTTCACATCCTGTTTCAGCTTTCTTTACAAGAAGACAAAACAGATACCATTACTACATAAACATCTCATCATTGACTAGAAAAGAACATTCATTATTTATCGAGAAAATTATTTCAGTAATTAATTCCTTTAGATACAGAAGTAACGTTCACTGTCTGATAGAAGTAGATCCTTTAAATCTCGACTAACTGACATGACAAATCCAGGAAAAAATGCAGTTATAAGGTAAAACATAATACAAGGTACAACTGATCACTTAACACCTTAGCAACTGATTTTATCTGACACTATTCCGTGCAATAAACAGTCTAGTAAAAGGATCGAAAATGGTAATATCTGAAAACAGAATATGTCCATTGATTCTTTACAGAATAACAGTAAATACAGAATTTTTTGTCCTTAAAGTTATCTTTTATTGTGGAAAAAAAATCAATGACAGAGTAAAATTTAACAAAATTTTTTGTTCGTTATGATAGATAAAAGCGTTTAAAAAACATGAAGCAGATTATTCAAGAAACTCTTACCAGCATTGTAGATAATTTTAAGAATGAGGGATTGTTGCCGGCAGAAACAACCACTAGAATCATGGTAGAAAATACCAAGGATAAAAAAAATGGTGACTACGCTACCAATCTAGCTATGCTTCTTGCGAAACCGATGAAAATGAAACCTATCGAAATAGCTAATCTCATTGTTAAAGCTATTCCTCAGAATGACAAAATAACAAAGGTTGAAATTGCAGGACCTGGTTTTATCAACTTTTTTGTCAGTAAGAATTATCTGGCCTCCCAAATAGAAGCAATCCTCAACGACCAGCATCTAGGAGTTACCCTTGCCCCATCTCCTGAAACAATAGTTGTAGACTACTCTTCCCCAAATGTTGCTAAAGAAATGGCCGTACATCACATCCGTTCAACCGTAATAGGCGATGCGGTTGTAAGAATCATGGAGTTTCTCGGGCATAAGGTTATCAGAGCCAACCATATCGGCGACTGGGGAACTCAATTCGGCATGCTTATCGCCTATCTTGAAAAGAAAGAAAATGAAAATGCAACAAATCTTGAATTAAGCGATCTTGAAGCTTTCTACAGAGAAGCCAAAAAGTGCTATGAAAGCGATGAGGAGTTTGCTGTAAAAGCTAGAGGATATGTTGTTAAACTGCAGAGTGGCGACGAATACTGTCTGAAAATGTGGAAGAAACTTGTCAACATCACCATGGTTCAGAATCAAGAGATATACAATAGATTAAACATCTCTCTGACCGACAAGGATATCATGGGAGAAAGTCTGTACAACCCTATGTTAAAACCTCTTGTTGAAGATCTGATAAATAAAAAATTAGCCGTAAAAGATGAAGGCGCAATGGTGGTTTATCTTGACAAGTTTGCTGATAAAGACGGAAATCCTCGCGGTGTTATTGTTCAAAAGAAGGACGGAGGGTTCCTTTACACAACAACTGATATTGCGTGCACAAAATATCGTTGTGAAACACTTCATGCTAACAGAATTATCTGCTTCGCCGACAGCAGACAGCACGAACATCTCGTAATGTCATGGGAAATTGCCAAACTTGCCGGATATGTTCCAGAAGGAGTAGTTCTAGAGCACGGTGCTTTCGGTATGATGCTCGGCAAAGACGGAAAACCGTTTAAGACCAGAGACGGCGGTACAGTTAAATTAAAAGATTTATTAAATGAAGCAGAAGCAAGAGCCGCAAAATTAATTGAATCTAGAAACAATGACCTTCCTGACGAAATGAAACCGGAAGTTATTAAAACCATAGCCATGGGGGCTGTTAAATACGCTGACCTTTCAAAGAACAGAACCACCGACTACATTTTCGATTGGGATAACATGCTCACCTTTGAAGGAAATACCGCACCATATCTCCAGTACGCATACAGTAGAATCTGTTCAATATTCAGAAAGGCTGCTGACTGCTCTATAGGCAAAGTTCAGATTACAACGGATGAAGAGGAGTCTCTTGGACAGCATCTCATAAAATTTAACGAATCAGTTAATGCTGCAGCCAATAAAATAGCTCCACATATTATCTGCTCATACATCTATGATTTAGCTGGTTTATTTATGAGATTTTACGAAGCCTGCCCTATCAACAAGAGCGATGTTCCTGCAGAAATTAAATCAAGTCGTCTGGCATTATGCAAGGCTACAGCTGACATCATTAAGACAGGTTTGAATTTACTAGGCATTAATGTTCTGGAAAGAATGTAATGGTTGCAACAGTAAGAAACAGCAAAAAAAGGAACAGTCGCAAGTCTCCTCCTAAAAAGCAGTTAGGGGGATGGCAGACCAAGATTATCTTCACCACAGCAGCTATCATCATCATTATGCTGGGGGCTTCTTTGTGGAAACTTAATACGGCACAGAATACAGGGAAACCGGCGGCTGGCACCAGTGTAACGGTTACCAAAAAAGATACTCCACAACCACAGAAGACCGTGAAAACTAAAAAATACCAGTACACGGAAATTTTGGGAAAGCGTAGTGTTGATACAGGCTCAGGAGTTACTGTAACCAGAGACTATGAGGCTGAAAAAATTGCTAGAGACAATGCCAGAAGAAAGGCTTTGGCGGAAAAGAAAAAAAAGCTTGAGGAGGAACAGCGCAGAATCGAGGCAGAAAAAAACCGCATAGCGGAAGAGAAACGGAGACTGGCTGAAGACAAACGTCGCCTTGAAATGGAAAAGAGAAATGCCAGAAATCAGAAGAACTCAAACATTCCTGAATCCAGCCGGAACATTAATAACTCAAATGACATTAAGAAATTAAATCCGGAAAATGTCTTTATTGAATGCGCCAGTGATACATACAGAACTGAAGCTCAGGCAGAAAAGCACAAGGCCGAGCTGGCATTCAGAGGCAAAGAATCCCGAGTAATACATAAAAAAGTCGGCGGGGGATATGTTTATTCAATTCTGATTGGACCACTCAACAATCTCGATGAGGGAAAAAAGGTCAGAAATGAGATTGTAAATGCCAAATTAGGTAACAACTGTACAATTAAGTAACGAAATAATATGACAACTATTTTATCTGTTCGCAGAAACGGCAAAGTGGTCGTTGGCGGAGATGGTCAGGTTTCTCTTGGAAATACAATTCTTAAGGGAAATGCCAGAAAAGTAAGAAAACTGAACAACGGAACAGTTATATCCGGCTTTGCTGGCTCAACTGCTGACGCTTTTACCCTTCTAGACATATTTGAACAACAAATTAAAACATGCAACGGCAATCTAGAAAAGGCTGTTATCGCATTCTGCAAACTCTGGCGCACTGATAAAGCCTTGAGAAGACTAGAGGCGATGCTTATTGTGGTAAATGAAGCAAAATCATTTTTAATAAGTGGTGCTGGCGATGTAATAACTCAGGAGGATGATTTGCTTGCAATCGGCTCCGGGGGCAATTATGCATACAGCGCTGCCAAAGCCCTGCTCGAGAATACTGATCTGGACGCAGAAGCAATAGTCAGAAAATCCCTGCAGATAGCAAGTGATATCTGCGTATTCACAAATAATAATTTCATAATTGAATCTCTCTAATTCGAAATATCAGTTATGGATGCTCTTCAATACAAGAGATCAAATTAACATGAATGAATTAACACCACGCGAAATCGTAGAAGAATTAAACAAGCATATTATCGGACAGGAAAAAGCCAAGCGCTCTGTGGCTATTGCCATGAGGAACAGATGGCGCAGAATGCAACTGGACGAAAAATTCAGAACAGAAGTAACACCGAAGAATATTCTAATGATCGGACCGACAGGTGTCGGTAAAACAGAAATAGCCAGAAGACTGGCAAAGCTAACGGATGCACCTTTTCTGAAGGTAGAGGCAACCAAATTTACTGAAGTAGGATATGTCGGCAAGGAAGTTGACTCTATAATTAAGGATCTTGCCAATGTAGCCATGAAAATGCTGAAGGAAAAACAGCAGAAAAAACATCTTAAAGAAGCCACAGAAAAAGCAGAAAAGAAAGTTGTAAAGGCTATCATCAAATGTTTTAGTAAGGATTCTCTCCATAGCGAAGATATTACTAATCAGGATGAAAAAGAAATTAAAGATGGGCCGGAAAACGTAAAGATTATTGAAGGAACTTCCGAAGAATTTTCAGAACTTTCATCTGTAATTACTGCCTCTTCTGTCGAGGAACAGACAATGTCAGCCGAAGAGCAGGAAGTACTAAATGACCTGAGAAAGGGAATCTATGACGAAAAAGTTATAAAAATCACCCCTCCTGCGTCTGAAACCTCTCATGTACAAATCATGTCTGCACCTGGTCTTGAGGATATGACAACCCAGTTGGAGGAATTATTCGGTCAGATAAAGATGGGCGGATCTAAACCGGTTAACATAAAGGTTAAGGAAGCCATGAAAATGTTAATCGATGATGAAGCATCAAAACTGATTAATGAGAATGATTTGCGTCGCGAACTGATTTCTCTCGTAGAGAATCACGGTATTATATTCATAGATGAAATAGACAAAATCTGCGAAACTAAAAGTGAAAATGAATCGAGAGTTTCACGTGAAGGTGTACAGAGAGATTTATTACCTCTGATTGAAGGATGCGCCATAAGAACCAAATACGGTATGATTAAAACAGACCATATTCTGTTCATTACATCCGGTGCCTTTCAGTTATCCAAACCTTCAGACCTCATTCCGGAATTACAAGGTAGATTGCCTATAAGAGTTGAATTACAGCCGCTCACAGCCGATGACTTTGCAAGAATTCTAGTTGAGCCTCATGCATCTCTTACAGAACAGACAAAACAGTTAATGGCTACCGAAGGTGTTGATGTAAGCTTCACCAATGATGGTATTAGAGCTATAGCAGAAGCAGCCTATTCAGTAAATAATACCACAGAAAACATTGGGGCCAGAAGGCTTCATACCATTATGGAAAAGCTTTTTGAAGACATCTCCTTTAATGCACCGGATGTTGCAGAAAGAAATTTTGTAATTGACAAGAAGTACGTATCTGAACACCTCGATAATCTAGTTGATAACGAAGATATCAGTAGATATATACTTTAATTAAGACAACCGCTTCATGGATAAAAAGAACATAGAATTAGATGATTCCCAGACAGAAATTCTGGACAGAATTGAAAATATAAAAAGAAGCTTTTTGGAGAAATCAGACAGATTGAATAAGTCCATGATTACCCGTGAAAACAAACTTTCAGCGGAAATTACAAGAATTTCCGCTGAAAAGAACAATCTGATGAAAGACAATCAGAATCTTCGTGAAAGTATTAGTGTATGGCAAAAACGAATCTCCATGTCAATCAACAAAATCAAGGATGACAATTAACCTGCCATCCTTGATTCATCGCAACGCAACCTTCAGTTCAACAATATCAGTTTATGTGCTGATCCATATCAGCACTAGGCTTCTCTGAATTACATTTTCCAACAACCTTGGCCGGCACACCGACAACTGTTGTATGCTCCTCAACATCATGCAGAACCACGCTACCAGCACCAATTTTAGCACCTGTACCGACAATGATATTACCGAGAATACTGACCCCGGTACCAATCATCACTCCGCTACATATTTTTGGATGTCTGTCCCCATGCTCATGTCCAGTTCCCCCAAGAGTTACATTATGCAAAAATGACACATCATCACCGACAACAGCCGTTTCCCCGATAACAATTCCTGTTGCGTGGTCAAACATAATTCCTGAACCTAATTTAGCAGCAGGATGAATATCTACTCCAAAAGTAACTGAAATAATGTTCTGCAAAAAATAGGCAATTTCATGACGCTGATTTATCCATAACCAATGCGAAATGCGATAGGCCTGAATAGCCTGATACCCTTTCAGATAAAGGAGAGGTGTTGTATAGTATAAAACAGCCGGATCTCTAGATTTAACAGCCTCAAGATCAATTATGGCTGACTGTATAATTCCACTGTCAGATGAGAAAGCTTCATCAAATATTTCACGAAGAACAACGGCAGGCATGACTTGAGAGCTTAGCCGGGTAGCCAGCTGAAAACTTAAAGCATCAGCAAAACTTTTTTGATTAATGATGGCCTGAAGAAAAAAACTTCCCAGCATCGGCTCTTTAACCATCATCTCCTTGGCTTCTGTTCTGATGGCATTCCATACTTGTTCTATCGCAGCCAATTCAAATACTCCTTTCTTAAAACTACTGTTCAGGCAATACCTGAACCGGATCCATGTGAATAATTACATCTGACTGAGCATACTTTGACAAAATATCGTGTTTTACTCTTGAAGCTATATCATGAGCATCAAAAAGTAATTGATTTCCGTCCATGGTTACATGTACCTGAATAAAAAAAACATTTCCTACTCTTCTTGTCCTCAAATCATGATATCCCAAAATGCCCTCGGTACCGTTTATTATATCCACAATATCACTGACCACATCATCAGGCAGCTTACGATCAAGCAAAACATTTAATGACTTTCTACCTATAGCTATAACACCATAGAAGATATATATGGAAATAATTATAGCAAATACTATATCTGCATAATAATAACCATAAAATGATAATACAAGAGACAGTAATATTGCTAAATTAGAAAAAATATCACTTTGACAATGAAGTCTGTCAGCCATAATAATGTCGCTGCGGGTTTTAGATATTACATATGTCTGAATTAACACCACAACAATAGTAAGGAACAAGGAAAAAATTGTGACTACAATACCTGCCATTTCGTGAGAAATCGCACTTGGATTAATCAGTCGGTTTATACTGGTACCTAGAACAAAAATTGATGATGCCGCAATAAATATACTTTGAGCAAGACCTGCAATTGATTCAGCCTTGGCATGGCCATAATTATGATCACTGTCAGGTGGCTGAGATGCATACCTTACTGCCAAATAATTAATTAATGAGGAAAACAAATCCATCATTGAATCTGTCATTGATGCCAAAATTGTCAATGAATTCGACATCAACCAGATAATTAATTTACTGACAAGTAACACGCCGGCAAGACATATCGAACTCGTAGTTGCCAGTTTTAATAAACGTGAATATTCCTGATTAGTGACTGTAGTCATTTTCTGCAATATTTTCCCGAAATTGCATATATAAACGTTTTACAATGATATATGACGTAATAATAAACATTCATTCTCGCATGTTTATTGATAACGATATCCATCAATAAAGACAGAATCTTTCGCACCTATTTTACCATTTTCAAGTTTTTATGCACTACACCGGTGATTTAAATCAATAATCACACTAAATAAATTCAATAGTAGTTATAATGAGAATATCGTATTTACAACAGTTTTTTAATCCCCAAAGTATAGGAGATAAACATGCTATTGGAAAAAACCCTCAGAGCAATTTTTTATCTTCCGGTACTAATCTTTGCTAGATGTAACTATAAGAAAAATAATAAATCCAACCTCAATCTGGATGAGAACAAGCGTATCTGCTATATCATGCAGTCAAATTCAATAAGCGATATGCTTACCCTTGAAAGACTTACCCGTGCACAGAGACTGCCAAATCCTTTTTCATCTATAGAAGCTGATAAATACAAGATTCCCCGTACAACCTACATGAAAAAGGCCAACCTTATTTTTTCAGGGAAATCTAAGGATTACCACTTTGAACATGTATTCAAGCAGTGGTTCGATTTTATTGATAAAACAGGCGATGACATCCAAGTCATTCCCGTCAGTATTTTTTGGGGAAGAAATCCAGGTCATGTCGGTGAAGCATATAAGGATCCAATTAACAGACCAAGAAGTGTTATAAGAAAATTTTTCAGAGTACTGTTGCTTGGATTTGATAATCTGACTGTACTCTCAGAGCCGATAAGCCTTACAGAATTAAAGAAGAAAGTTGAAACCTCAGGGAATTATTCCGTAACCTACCCTCAGGACAAATACATTCAGGATTTAATAAAATTACTGGCTGTATCAACGCGTGCAGATTTTGAGGAAAGACATAAGGAATTTATAGGGCCTAGACTCCCAAACAGGCAGTATCTTATACAGGAATTACTGCAGAGTGATAATGTAAAGGAGGCAATCCGTACTGTCTGCAGGGAATCAGGCAGAAATTATTCGGAAATTGAATCTGATGCCTACTATATGCTTGATGAAATACTGGCAGATCTATCCTATTCAGCTTTAAAATTCACCTCCATTCTACTCCATCTTGTGTGGAACAAACTTTACCGAGGAATCACTATTAAAGGAGCCCGGAAAGTCCATAAACTCATTCAGAACGGTCACGAAATTATTTATGTACCATGCCACCGCAGTCACATGGATTACCTGTTGCTTTTCTACGCCCTATTCCATGAATGTCTGGTTGTTCCTCATGTAGTAGCCGGAAATAATCTGAATTTTTTTCCAATAAATAAATACCTCAGAGCCTGCGGTGCCTTCTTCATGCGTCGAAAATTTAAAGGCGACAAGCTGTATACAGCAGTATTTAAAGAATATATCTATACACTATGTAACAAGGGATACAGTATTGAGTTCTTTATCGAAGGAGGAAGATCCAGGACCGGACGAACCCTCCCTCCGAGAACCGGTATCGTTTCATGGGCCGTTAAGAACCAGATTCAGAATCTTGATAAATCTGTAACATTTGTTCCCATTTACCTAGGGTACGAAAAAGTTCTCGAAGTTAATTCCTACATGGATGAACTTACAGGAACAAAGAAGAAACAAAAGGAAAGCTTTTGGCAACTTTTTAATATCTACAAAAGATTTAAATATTACGGCCGGGGATATATCAGTTTTGGGGAACCGATTACGATAAGTGATTTTCTTACTCAAAACGTCCCTAACTGGAAGGAAGACACCAGAGGGCTTACCAAGGCAAGAAACACAGATCCATCATGGCTTTTTGACATAGTGAATCAGCTTTCCGATGAAATAGTCACAAATCTCAATGCCTCAGCCGCCATAAACGGATTAAACCTGTGTGCTTTAGCAATTCTTTCTCAGAAAGATCACAAACTAAGTATCAAAAAACTAAATGAGATCGTAAATTTCTATATTAATGTTCTGAAATCAAGTAAAACTATACATCAGGATATTGTACCGGAAACCCCAGGTCAGCAGCTGATATTACAGGCAATGGAGCTCCACCCTTTTAATATCTCAGTCATTGACGGGGAACAGCACACCGATCCTACACCTAAGCAGGTTATTTATCTAAGCTACTTCAGAAACAATATTCTACATTTCTTCGTACTACCTGCTCTGATAACTACCATTGTCATGGTTCATAAAAAAATAGGGATCGAGGATATCACAACCCACACAAGAAATGTATTTTATTTTCTGAGACATGAACTGTTCACACCTGTTCCGGAAAACGTTCTTGATACAACCATTCACGATTACCTTAAGGCATTCAAGCTATCTGAATATATGATTACCGAAGGTGAACTATTCTGTATAAATCCGGAATACACTGATGTATTAAACATTCTGTGCAGATGTATCTACCAGAATCTAATCCGTTACCTTGTTGCAGCCAATATCATCAACTCTGTGAAGGATAATTCTATTACCATCTCTGAATTCATAGAAAAATGCGTCAAAAAATGCAAGGAACTCCCTGAAAAAATCACAGATAATTCTCCGGAATTCTCTGATCCGATTACTTTTACAGTGATGAAAGAGACTTTCATCAGACACAACTATATTTATGTAACATCAGTTTCAGATGATAATTCGTCCGGCAACAAGAAAAAAACAGTGAAAGACGGTACCATTAAGAAAAATCCGCAGAAACTACAAAAGCTCCTTAATGCTGTCGGACCTTTACTGCCTAACAATATGAGACATACGGCAAAATAACAGTAAGCGTACAGGTACTCCAGAAATAAAAAACCAAATAACCTGAGATACCGGTCTGTATCCGGTTATCTATGGATTTGCATATTACTTTTGATAACTTCCACATAATCTTTGAATTTCGGCTCTAGAGCACTTTGACGCATCAATCTGAAGTAATCAAAAATTCCAAGAACAATTCCTGCCATAAGACCTATACCATGAGCCCAGAATGCAACAGGTTCATCCATATAAAAGGCTATAATATTGAATATAATATTAACAACACATAAAGATATGGCACTTCTGAACACTTCCGGACAATAAGGATATGGGGAAATCATTATACAATACCCTATAATTCCCGAAACCACACCTGACAATCCGCCAAAATTACAGTTTCCTGAAAACAAAGCCTGTGCAAAATTACTTATAATACCAGTAATAAGAATAATACATACCAGTCTATATTTGCCGCGGAATATCTCTAAATGTTCAGAGAAATAGTTAAAGAACAGTATATTCATCAGTATGTGACTGAAACTAAAATGTATCAACGCAGGAGTAAAGCACCGCCATATTTGTCCTTGAGACGCCATCTTATCCCAGTCAAACAACAAATAGTCAAAAACCAAACTGCTTGAACACAGTTTAAGAGAATACACTACAAGACACAGAATAATAACCGACGAAGTTACCGCATTTTTTTTTAAATTTAACATAAACCGATAAAAATAGTACTAAGAATCAATAATGCCAAATATAATACTTATTTGAATTATAATGTAAAAAGTCTACAATTAATAAAACATTAAGGATTTTTATGAAAATATTAGTTATCGCTCCTTCATGGATTGGTGACTTAGTAATGTCACAGTGCCTGTACAAAGAACTAAAAAAACTCTACCTTAATGCAGAAATTCACGTGATGGCTCCAAAATGGTGTCTTGACGTTCTAAAACGCATGCCTGAAGTATCAAAAAGCATTCTTATGCCAATAGGTCACGGAGCGCTTGATATCAAAACCAGATATACTATCGGTAAGAAATTACGTGATGAACAATACGATCAGGCATATATTCTTCCAAATTCATTCAAAAGTGCTCTTATTCCTTTTTTTGCCAAAATCCCTGTCAGAACAGGATGGTTAGGAGAACAAAGGTACTTTATCCTCACTGATATCAAAAAAAACAAAAAAGATTTCCCTAGACTTATTGAAAGATACACAGTTCTTTCACACCCTGATAACGAAATCAGGACATCTGCTGACATAAAAGATATTCCTTATCCATCACTGCAAACCAGACCTCTTAACAGTGATGAATGTATGCAAAAATTTAAAATTCACACCAAATCAGATGTTATGGGAATCTGTCCGGGAGCTGAATATGGTCTTACAAAAAAATGGCCTCCGGAATATTATGCTGAAACAGCTGTGAAATTTCTAAAAAAGAATTCACAAAGAGAAGTCTGGATTTTTGGTTCTACAAAAGATGCTGAGACAGCTGAATGCATAAAGCAAAATATCCCGGATGAACTTGCAGACAAAGTACTTATACTGGCCGGTAAAACAACCATTGAAGAAGCCATAGACCTTCTTGCAGGCTGTTCTATAGTAATATGCAATGACTCCGGACTTATGCACATAAGCGCTGCTGTTGGAACACGACTCGTTGCTATTTTTGGTTCGACCAGCACTTTATACACACCGCCGACAACAACAGAAGACAAAGCTTTAATGATAGAATCAACAGAGGAATGTCATCCTTGCTTTAAAAAAACATGCAGATTCGGTTCCTTATCCTGTCTTAAAAAATTAACACCAGATATCGTCCGTCAGAAGATTAATGCCAAATGGAATGACGTACTATGATTATACTGAAATGTGCCTATAATCTACTAACAAATATAATAGCTCCATTAATTTTTATCAAAAAAGCAATAATAAAAAGCAATCCTCCATACGGGAGCAGAGTAAAAGAACTCGCAGGAAACATCCCTAAAAAGGATTATCACAATCCTATATGGTTTCATACAGTGAGTGTAGGAGAAACTCAGGGGGCAATACCTTTAATTAAAAAATTCCATAATCTTTATCCTGATATCAGCATTGTAGTGACAACTACCACTACAACCAGTGCCGAACTATACAAGAAACTGGATTATGTAACTCATTTATATGCCCCGTTTGATGCTTCTTTCATGGTAAAGAAATTTACAGAAAGACTTAAACCAAGAGCCCTGATTATCATGGAAACGGAATTATGGCCCAATCTGCTTGATAATTTAAGTAAACAGCATGTTCCGGTTATTCTAATGAATGCGAGACTATCTGACAAAAGCGCTTCAAGATACCGGAAATTAGGCAGAGCTTTTGACGAACTAATTTCCGGAAAAATCGTAAGATTTATCTGTCAGACTGAAGCTGATAAAAGTAATTTTGCCAGTCTTGGAGTCACAGGGGATAAACTTACAGTTTCAGGTTCTTTGAAATATGACATTGAAATTCCCGAAAATATACACAAAACTGGATTTTTCGCATCCATACCTGACGAAAGACCTGTACTCTGTGTAGCCAGTACGCATGATGGTGAAGATGAAAAGGTTCTTTCCATATTTGGAAAGATAAAGAAAAAAATTCCTGAAATCTTAATGATCGTAGTTCCTAGACATCCAGAAAGATTTATATCAGTGTTTAATCTTGCTCAAAAAGCAGGATATAAAACAGCCAATAAAACAGATGGGGCTATTGAAAAAACCACGGAAATTGTTATAGGTAACACCATGGGGGAAATGACTTTGTATATGGGAGTTTCCACCATTGTACTGATGGCAGGAAGTCTGACCGATATAGGTGGCCATAATCCACTAGAGGCTATTGCTGTAAACAAACCGGTCATAACAGGGGCAAGCATAAGAAATTTTAAAAAAATATATCAGGAACTGGAGAAGGCTGACGCCACTGTTGTTGCGACGGAGGATAATCTGGCAGACACAATCATTGACCTGCTTCTTTCACACGAAAAACGAGAGTCCATGAATCACCATGCACAAAAAGTACTTCTAAACAACCGGGGAGCTATAGATAGAACTATCGCCGCCATTACTGAAAGTTTAGATATAAAGTAAAAAATACCTCAAATGATATTGAAGATATACAAGGCAATGCATAAAATTGCTCAACTATTCATATGGAAAGACTTTCTATTTAGATTGAAAGAACGGATCATTTTCAGAAATGACAGTTACTGTACATCTGTAAATAGTATTAAAAATCATGCCCTGGAGCTTAAAGACTACACCAAATAAAAACTACACTAATACTATATGCATGTTTGAGGTGCATCTGATGAATAAGATGCATAGAAAAAGGATTTTTATTTTCTAGGAATAGTCTGAGTCTCTACAATATGCAAAATGAGCAGATCTGAGCCTGTATTTATGACCTTGAGACAACGACAGATACTC
>JAEEGK010008709.1_pt1 | contig 23888 bp, 25 predicted proteins | sample 8958771 | NCBI WGS metagenome assembly JAEEGK01 (sample SAMN16246547, study PRJNA631951) | gut metagenome | biome: gut microbiome; feature: rumen; material: SC-attached | host: Bos | place: Iran: Karaj | collected 2018-10
GAGAACGCCAACCGCTTCGGCCTCTCACAGCTTCATCAGCTTCGTGGCCGTGTAGGACGCGGCGCCGACCAGTCGTACTGCATCCTCGTCACCGACCACAAGCTCAGTCCCGATGGTAAAACCCGGATGAAAACCATGTGCAGCACCAATGACGGCTTCCAAATCGCCGAAGTAGATCTGGAACTTCGCGGTCCCGGCGAAACGGGAGGGCTGCGCCAGTCAGGACAAATTGAGATGTTGATTGGAGACCTCCAGAAAGACGGTCCCTTGATCCCGCAAGTGCGTGACGCCGCCATCCGCATCTTGAATGATGACCCAAAACTCATCAAACCAGAAAACCGAATGCTCCGCGAACACTACAAAGAACTATTTGCCCAAGTGTTTGACTGGAGTCAGATTGGGTAGGCGAGCCTCAATAGCTTACTTGTGGAATAGCCCTCCACGAGGGGAACCGTGGTTACCAGGCCACCGTAGGAGGTGACGAGGTCATGGCCGACAATATCTTCCACTTTGTAGTCGGCGCCTTTCACCAACACATCAGGATGGACTGCTTTAATCAGCTCGTAGGGCGTGTCCTCATCGAAAAGCACCACGGCATCCACAAAGCACAACGAGGCCAGCACCAAAGCACGGGCTTCCTCGTTGTTGACAGGACGCCCCTCCCCTTTCAGCCTCCTCACTGAAGCATCGGTGTTCAATCCCACCACCAACACATCACCCAAGTCGGCTGCTTTCGAGAGATATTCCACATGTCCCCGATGAAGGATGTCGAAACAGCCGTTGGTGAATACCACCTTTAACCCTTGGGAAGTGTAAGGTGAGAGGTGAAAGGTAAGAGATGAGAAGTAGGAGATTTTATTTTTGATGAGTTGAAGATAGTCCATGATTAGTGTCGTTTTTTCTGAAAGAGAAGTATTTATTTGTTAAATAGCTGAAAGTCACACAGATAATAGAGATGATGACGTATGAGATGGTTGGCCACCACTGAAACACCTCCACAAAGAGTTTCAATCCTAAATAGTTAATCAAGATGTTGACCACGGTGACGAAGAGGTAACGGATAATCTGAGTCCTTCCCTTCAGGGTGGAGCCGGAGAAGCTGATGTGACGTGCCATCCAGAATCCTGTCAGGAAGGTGATGGGGAATTTAAAGACGAAAGCGGCGATATGAGGGGTGAAGGCGAGGAACCAAAAATGAAATACCTTGCCATGAAACACAAAATGATAGAACACGTAATAAAGCACCCATTCCAAAGCCAAATTCAAGCCACCGCAGCAACCGTAACGGAACAGTTCCAGGCTCATGATTTTCCTAAAAGGCGGATAGAAGAAGTCGATGATGGTAGTCATCAACGTCTCAATATGGTTTTCTATGTTGCGTATCAATTTCATTTTATTTCTAACGAGATTAAAAACAACCTCACCCCCCGACCCCCTCTCCACTGTGGAGAGGGGGAGCGTTCTACCCAGGGTTTCTACCGAGGTTAAACCCCTATCGGGGTAGCTCCCTCTAAATTATAAATTCTAAATTCTAAATTCTTAATTCTAAACACCCCTCATATCCCTCCAGAAAAGCATTGGTTTGTTCCATGTCGTCGGTAAAGCCCAGCACATAACCACCGCCACCCGAGCCGGAGATCTTGAATCCGATATGGAAATCAGGCTTCTCGAGGAAGAGGTCGATGCTGTTATCGGTAATCATAGGTCGAAGAAACCTGAGCTGTCCGTCAGTAAGCTGGCGAAGCGCGGTGAAGAACCCCTCCGTTTCCCCCGCAATCAAGCGGTTGATACAGGTCGAGACCAAAGGCACATAATCAGATTGAAACGCATTCAGGTAGTCCGGATCCTCCCGTTTGTTCCTGAAATACTGCACCAATGGCTTGGTATTACTCTTGATACCCGTGTCAACAAGGAAGACCCGGATATTGGAAGGAAGGAAGTCCTCGGGGAGCAAGGCCACACCTTGGGCGGAAATCCTAAAAGGCTGGTTGAGATAACATTGCAGTGGGTCGATGCCCGAACTACTGCCGTGGAAGCAGCTCTCCATGCGACCCAAGAGACGTTTCAGCTCCATCAGGTCGTCGGTCATTTTCAAGGCATAACGCTTGTGAACGGCTGCTGACAGGGTTCCCGAACTGCCGAGACCATAACCTGTTGGGACGTTTGAGTCGAGGAAGAGTCCTGCTTGCAGGTCAGTTTCCAACCGTTCAAAATCAAAAAGATGGCATAATTCTTCGTCTTCTTGAAGGTATTGAAGGAACTTGTAAAGGCTCTTGTTTGACTGTAGCGATCCCGGCACCGACAGTGAAGAGTCCATCCTCCATTCGGCTTTAAAATGGCGGAAAGGGATCATCAGTGCGGTAGCATCGAAGATCATGGAATACTCGCCAAAGAGGATGATTTTGCTGTAAAAGGTGTCGTTCATTGTCATGGTGTTATCAGTTCATTTGGGAAGGTCCCATGCCGATTTGGTCAGCGATCCAGTGTCCTCCGTGGCAATATCGTTCCAGTTCATCCATGATGAACCGTTCGACGATTTCGGCGTCTTGGTCGGGATAAAGCACGTGAACGTTGGGGCCAGCATCGAGTGTAAAGCTGACAGGGATATCGGTCTCCATGCGGAATTCACGGATATTCTGTATGATTCTCAAGGTATTCGGTTGGATGAGGGTAAACGATGGTTTGGAGCACATCATCAGTGCATGGAGTTGCATGGCTTCTGACTCGGTGATTTGGACGAAACGTTCCAAGTCGGCCGTGTGGAGTACGTCAAGGATCTCTTTGGTGTCGTTTCGTGCCACGGCATACCGTGACGCGGCGTAGGGATTGACATCCATGAGGGCATGACCGGCGCGGCTCGACACTTCTTTTTGGGCATCGCTGACGATGAGGATGCTGTCGTGATAGCTTTGGAACACCGGCGCGAGCTCATCATAAAAGGTGACTGCATATTCATCGGAGCTACCCTTCAGGTCCTCGGTGGCGCCCCATAGTGCCACTTTGGGAAACACAGAACGGCAGGCACTGCCTGAGGCGAGACGAGCAAGAAATGAAGCTTTCGTCAAATCCACTTTGTCATGCCCTTTCGCCATCCGCTCGATGTCGAGAAGGCAAAGCACCAGGGCACTCATCGAAGAGGCTGACGAGGCGATGCCCGAGGAATGAGGGAAGGTGTTATGGCTTTGGATATGGAGGTCCAACTGGTTCAGGAAAGGAAGACAATCCAGATGATCCATCAGAAAACGTTCTATCTTTTGCTGAAAAGCTTCGTTGGGTTTCCCGTCAAAACGGAAGGTGAGGCCGAAACGGTCTGACTTCTCGAAAAAGACAGATGTCTCGGTGCGACAATTCTGCAAGGTGAAGCTCACCGAAGGGTTTTGAGGTAGCTGACCTTCCTTTTTCCCCCAGTATTTCACCAAAGCGATGTTCGAGGGGCTTTGCCATTTCACACCGCCATGAAAATCTTCAGGCAACTCGCCGTTAAAGGCTTCATTGATCCATGTTTGTTTCATAAATAATGTTATCAGTTATATCGTTGGCAATAAGGTTGTTATAATTAAAGACGACATCCATCTCGTGGCTATGGAAATAGGATTTCACAGTCTCGAAAGGCCATGACGTGGCGGCGAGCATGAAGTCACCTCCCCATGCTCCGAGTGATTTGAGGCTTCCCTCGAAGTCGGGGAACAGGGTCTTGACTGGCTTTCGGTCGAGGCAATGAGCGAGGATATCCTCATGGATGTCGATAAAAGTACGGAATTCCTCCAAAGTCTTCACGGCAGGCAGCGAGCGGCTGATCTCGGAGACCGTCTCGAGGTCGCCTTGAAAGTCACATTGCTTCCAGCGTTCGTTGAAATCTGCCACCTCCTTGGAGGAGTGTTGTTTTTTCCCCAGATAGACAAAAAAGAGCTGGTTTTTGAACGGTGGCGCGAAATATGCGGGCGAGCTCACGGGACGCTCCAACTCGAGCCGATAAAAAATCGGGGTGTTGGCCGTGGCGCAGGCAATATCATAGCCTGAGCCACCGATGGTCTGTCTCAGCAAGCGATAAGGGTCGATGTGAGCCCACCGTGCCAGGTTAGAGAGCAAGGTGGAGCTGCTGCCCAACCCCCAAGAGGGATGGAAGCCAAGACGCGTGGTGAAATGAAGGCCTGAGGCGAAGACCTCGGGGTTCAGTTGACGGACCGCCTTCAGGATGGCAGCGAGTTTCTGTGCTTTGGAGGCATCATTGGTCTGCAACACCTCCAAGGTATCGGGATGCAACGTGGCAGAAAACCATGGTCCGTCGGGGGCGTAGGCATCCCATTGCAGAGAGGATGTGCACATCGTCTCTACGGCAAGGGATTGTCCCAACCGGGTAGGCAACGCCAATGCCAATGCCCCATGCAACACAAGGTATTCCCCCGTCAAAAGAAGTTTGCCGTTGGCCGAAAAACGTTGTTCATTCATTTCCGCAGGGATTCAAGGTATTTCTCAACCGCGGCATACGAGACTGTTTGATTGCTGAAGAAGTCGTGTGCTTTGCGCTTCTCGTCTTCGGTGGCTTGTAGCTGGTTGAGGATGTTGTTGAGGTGCATCTTCATGTGTCCGGATTGAATGCCTTTGGTGGTGAGTGACCGCACAGCGGCGAAGTTATTGGCCAGTCCCATGGTGGCTACGATGGTCATGAGTTCCGGTGCTGTGGGGTTTCCGAGCAGCTCCAGTGACTTCTTGGCCAGGGGGTGCAGACTTGTGAGGCCGCCCACGGTACCCAAGGCCATAGGCACCTCGAGTTCGAAGTGGAAGATGCCGTCGTGAATGGTGACAGTGCTGAGACTCTCATAGCGACCATGACGGGCGGCGTAGGTATGCCCTGCCGCCTCCACGGCGCGGAAGTCGTTGCCTGTGGCAAGCACCACGGCGTCGATGCCATTGTAGATGCCCTTGTTATGGGTGGTGGCACGGTCGATGTCAACATGGGCAATATCGACCGCTTTCTTGAATTTCAAGGCATATTCGTCCCCCGAGAGGTGTTCGTCGATGCCATTGAGTTGTTCGGTGGGGCATTCCACCCACACCTTGACAAGGCAGTCGGGGGTGTTGTTGGAAAGGATGGTCATGACAATCTCTGACTCACGCAGCTCGTTGGGCAGGTCGGTCCGCTCAGCGAAGAAGGCGTGCAGGCTGTGTCCGAACTGTTCGAGGACCGTGTTGATGAAGTTAGCCCCCATAGAGTCACAGGTGTTGAACTCGGTGCGCAGCTGGTAGTAGTCAGGGATTTTGTCGGTATAGTCGAGCAGCTGGATGTCGAGGATGCCTCCTCCCCTTTTCCTCATGTTGGCGGTGAAGGCGTCGGTATCTGCCAGCAGGCGTTGTTTGATTTCGGGGAACAGGTCTTGCAGCTGTTTGATGGAGCCTTTCCAGCAGAAATGAACTTGTCCGACCTTACGCACATCGACGACCTCGGCATGGAAGCCACCACGTTCGCCCCAGAACTTGGCCGCCGCGGAAGCGGCGGCCACCACCGAACTCTCCTCGATGACCATGGGAACGATATAGTTCTTCCCGTTGATCATCACATTGGGCGAGATGCCGTAAGGGATGAAATAGTTGGTGATGGTGTTCTCACTGAACTCATCGAAGAGCTTCTGCTGACCCGAGTCGGAGTGCCAATAACTCTTCAGCAGGCTGATGACTTCGCCTGGATTCTCAAAATAATTGGCAATAAGCTTCAGCTTCTCTTCTTTGAGAAGTTTGGAGAAACCTTTTTTTATACGTTCGCGAGAGCCCATGTTAATTGAGAATTGAGAGATGAGTGGTTAAAGGTAAGAGATGGGAGGTGGTGTCGCAATCGACGTTGAGGACGGGATTGCCCTGGTAATAAAGGACAGAGGTGTCACGCAGGATCCCTTCCAAGCTACTCACGACACGGACGTTGGCTTCCGATGAGGAACTCATCTCGATAAACATCTCGTCAACGACTGTCTGCGTCATGTTCAAAAAAGCCTTGTTGCTCATATTAATGCTGGTTGTCGGAGTGTTTCCGCCGTAGGTGGTGAGTCGCGACTCATCCTTGATTTGAAGGTCGAGAAACGTGGAGGCGGTCAATGTACCTTTGAACACCGAGGCATCCTCGAGCGACATGCCACAGGAGTCTCCCGCAGCGGTGAAATCAACCACTTTTGAAGCATCCGACAGTGCCATCGTCAAGGAGCCAAAATAAGAACCACCCCGAAGTGTGGACTTATCCTTCTGTGTCACCTCCAGCTTGTTGCCATAAAATTCCCCTTGAAGCGCTGCCGAAGCCTCTTCTTCCAAAACGAGTTTGCGAAGTGAAGGCACATAAACCGTAGCGTTTTTCACGGTTTGTGAGGGGAGATTCAGCCGTTGCGTGAAAGCAATATCCAAGGCAGAACCTTCTTTCACAATCTTTAGGAACTCTTCCAGAAAGGCGGAATATTCCAGCTCCACCCCTTTTTTCGAGCTATCCTGAACGATGGTGACCTGCCAGGCATCCTCTACATGGAATTCGTCGATGACCGCATCCTCATACAAGGTCTTGGTAAGCACGGTCATATCAAGCGTCTTATCCTTGCACGAAGGCATCAGCAACGCCCCCAGCAAAAACAGGATCCCATAAAAATATCTTCTATTCATAATATTCCGCAAAGATAAAAAAATTCTGTCATCTTCCTTCTTTCTTCCTTCTTATTCATGATGATACCTCTCCCCCTTCAAAATCGTGAACGCCCTGTACAGTTGCTCCACAAAGATGAGCCTAACCATCTGGTGAGAGAAGGTCATCGGTGAAAGCGACATTTTGGCGTTGGCTTTTTCATACACTTCCTGTGCAAAGCCGTAGGGGCCGCCTATCACAAACACGATGCGTTTCACTCCTGAGGCCATTGTTTTTTCAAGGAATTCAGAAAATTCAACAGAAGTGTATTGTATTCCTCTCTCATCCAACAACACCACTTGGTCACCTGGCTGGAACTGAGACAGGAGGAGGAAGCTTTCCGCTTTTTTTTGTTGTTCCTCGCTCAAGGTCTTGCGGTTTCGGATGTCAGGGATTTCTTTCATCTCGAACGAGGCATAATGACCGAGTCGTCCGACATATTTTTTGATGCCGGTGATTAGGTAATCCTCGTCGGTTTTTCCGATGACCAGCAACAGGATTTTCATTCCACCTGATAGTGTTCGATTTGCAGTTGAATGGGGTTACCGGCCTCGTAATACGTAATGTCTTTCAACACTTTGTCAAAGATATAATATTGAACCAGCACGAGGTCGCGATCATGATTGACGAGTCCATACATACGGTCGAGGTCGTCTTTGTATTCCGTCTCAGGCACGTCGAACACGGATTCCACTTTTTTGTTGAAGGTCTTCATGGAGATGGTATCGTTCTCTTTGTTGACGAGAGTGATTCTGTGTTTCCAGGGGGAGGAGACGATAGAGTCGAAGCGTTGTTTTTTCATGCCGTTGTTCATGAGGGCTTCGAAGCGGAGGTCGTTGAACGAGGAGAGCAGGTTGATGACTTTGAGGGTATCGAAGGGGATGACTTGTTGATCGGCGATACGGGTAAGTTTGTATTGGTGTCGTCCTGTGTTTTCGATTTTAAAGCCGAGCATAGGATCGCTACCGAACTCAACGGTAAGGGATTGGATGTCGGAGAGTGACTCTTTGAAGATGACGTGGTCGCGCCAGTCGTCGGGGTTAGCGGAGAAGCGGGTGGAGATATAGCCACGGAAGCCAGGGATATTGACGATGTAGGCTTGGTCGGAGCCTTCTTTAATCATGAAGGTGCCGCTGCTGTCTTTGGTAGCCTCGCCCACATAGAACACTTTGGTGCATTTTTCACGATAGAAGAGCTTGATTTTGTTAAACAGGTTAATTCTGGGGATGTTTTGATAGACCTCCACCTTGGTGCTGCTGCTGGCCATTTGGAGGATGATGTTGTCGTGAGAGGCCACCGAGACGGGCATTTTGATTCGTACTCGATAGAGGGTGTACAACAGCTGGTCAATACTTTTCGGATGAGCGGTATAGTCCTTGTTCAGGCTCCATCCTTTTTCTTGTCGTTCGAGCAAAGACTCGTGTTCAAATCGGTCAGCGAGATAGACTTTGGTGATGGAAGCGGTGTCCCACACCATGAAATCGATAGAATCGCCCCGGAGGGTGGTAAGGTAACGGTTGTTCCAAATCAGGAGGGCGGCGATGGCAATCAAGATGATGGCCAGGATGATAGTGAATTTATTTTTTTTCATGATTCATGATGAATTTGCTTTTGGTATTTTTTCTTTCTGATGAAAGCCATCAGTGCTCCGAACAAAATGACCATGCCGGTGGGCACCAGGATGTTGACCAGCTGCCATCTGAGTCGTTGGCTGTTTTTCTTTTGCGGGTCGAGCAGTCGGATTTTGAATTCGCGCGAGCGGATGTCGATGAGGCCTTCACCATCGACGAGATAGCTGATGGCGTTTTCTATGAATTCCTTGTTGCCGTAGGTGTTTTCGGTATATTGGTCATAGCCTAAGGGAAGGGGTGTACGTCGTTTGATGTCGATTTGGTTGCGGATGATGTCGCCATCGGCCACGACGATCATGGCGGTGGGTACGCTCTCGGCCAGGAACTTCATCTCGGCACTTTCCTCAATCTCGGAGGAGATGCGGTTGGCGTAGAGCGAGGGGAAGGTACCTTTGAGCAGGTAGGCCACGTTTTGTCCTTGCGAGGGGAACATCCGTTTGTCGGGGGTCTGTCGCAGCATGGCGAGTGTGATAAACACGGGGGTACCCGAGACCTTGGTATAGTCGGAAGTCTTCAGCAGTGGGGTTTTGACGATAGCGCCTTCGGAGGTAGTGGCGTCGATAGAGCTGACGAAGTCGAGTTTGATGGCGTTCATGTTACGCACCATCGGGTGGTTGGAGGCGGCTTGCGCCAGGGGGAAGTAGAACCAGCGGTAGAACTCAAGCTGAGCTTGTCCGGCCACTTGTCCGGTACGGATGGGCAAGGCGGCGCAGTTGAGGTCGAGAAGGAGGTTATGGTTGAGGCGCACGCCGTATTTGAAGAGCATGTCGTCGAGGTTCAAGTCGAGGTCCACGCCGATGGTTGACTCTTGAGCGGTGAGGCTGTCCATGGTAGCCATGACGGGTTCCACAAGCCACAGCACCTTGCCGCCGTGCATGATATATTGGTCGATGAGGAACTTGTCTTTTTCAGAGAATGGCTCGGTAGGTTTCGCGATGACGATGGCGTCGTAATTCAGGAAGGTGGTAATCTCGCCATTGGCGTTAGGCTCGGAGCGATGCATGAGGGCATCGACTTGACCGTTGATTTCGCCTCGTGTGACGTTATAGCTCTGTTTCAGGGTCTGGGTGATGTCATAGACCTCTGTCTCTGTCAGCTCGCCATGGCCTTCGATGAAGGCGATATCGGGTTTTTTGAAGCGGGTCACCTTTTTTATGGCATCGACGAGTCGGAACTCGAGGTTCTGCATAGAGGCGTTGAGGGCCATCTCAGGCGACTGTCCCAACTGACTCTCAAGGAGGTCCACAGCGATTTCCGTGTCGTTGCGGTAGCTGACGAGGGCGCCAGGCCAGATGACCATCTGCTTAGTGCTTCCGTCGCTTCCCTGGTCCACGACGTTGGTGGGGTTCAGTCCCGACTGGTACAGCAACTTGTAATTGTCGTTGATCTCGGCGGGGTCGGAGCCTTCGGAGGGGTTGATGAACTCATAGTCGATATATTTGGAATAGGCTCTGAACTCATCGAGCATCTCTTTGGTTTCGCGGCGCAGTTTCTTGAAGCCTGCTGGGAAATCCCCTTCGAGATAGACTTTGAAATACACGTAGTCATCCAAGTTTTTCAGGATGTCTTTGGTGGTGTCGGACAAGGTGTAGCGTTTCTCACTGGTGAGGTCGAAACGGGTGAACACATAAGAGCCGATGATGTTGACCACGATGATGATGACCAAGGTGGTGAAGAACGAGACCAGCTGATTCTTTTTCAGATTCTTGCGTTTGTTTTCCATGCTTACCCTCCTTACCATTTGCGGCTCGCGAGAACCAGTTTCGTCATACTAAGAAAGAGCACGATAACGCTCAGGAAATACAAGATGTCGCGAGTATCGACCACGCCGCGGCTGATGGAGCCATAGTGTGCAGCCATGCCGAGACGTTGGATGAACAGGTCGATGCTGCCAAACAGGGAGAGCGAGAACAAAAACTCGAAGGCGATATAGATGAACCCGCAGAGAAATACCGAGAGGATGAAGGCAAGGATTTGGTTGTTCGTGACCGAGGAGCAGAAGATGCCGATGGCCACGAAGCTGGAGCTCAGCAGGAACAAGCCGATATAAGAGCCCATGATGCCACCGCTATCGAGGTTACCCACAGGCAGGCCAAGCCGATATACCGAGAAATAATACACTGCGGTAGGAATCAGAGACAGCAGCACCAAGGTGACGCTGGCCAGGAACTTGGCCAGGATGATTTGCCAGTCGGACAGCGGTTTAGTGAGCAACATCTCGATGGTGCCGGTGCGGTTCTCCTCAGCGAAGCTACGCATGGTGACTGCCGGCACAAGGAAAAGGAAGACCCATGGAGCGAGGATAAACAAGCCATCGAGGTTGGCATAGCCAAACATAAGCAGGTTGAAGTCGGTTTGAAAAACCCAAAGAAACAGCCCCGTAATCAACAGGAAGACCACAATGACCAGAATGCCAATCAAGGAGCTGATAAAGTTGCTGATTTCTTTCTTATAAAGTGCGTACATTGCATTACAGCGATTAAAACCGCAAAGATACAATTTTTTCTTGAACTACTGTCAAAAAAACCTATCACTACGGTTTCACGAATCTTCGAGTGACCACGGACGTGTCGGTAGTCAAGCGGAGCAAGTAGGAGCCAGCAGGAAGCGTTTTCACATCTAATTCTAAATGCTGGCCAAAACATTCTTTCACCCTGGCCACCAAGGCACCAGTCATGTTGTACAATTCGTATTGTAACACCGGTTCGTCACTATCAATGGTCAGCATATCGTGGACAGGATTCGGATATAGCATGACATCGCTGCTTTTTTGTTCGTTGATGGACTCGATGTACTCCAGATGTGCGACAAGTTGTCGGTTGCCTGTCACCACAAACGTATAGTCGGGTGTGTTAGCCACTTCCACTCCATTGTCGGTCCACCTGACGAAGTGGTAGTTTTCGTTGGGAGTCACACTCAAAGTGGCCGTAGCGCCATAGGTATAGGTACCTGTACCGCTGATCTCACCGCTTTCCGATGGGTAAACATTGGCATTAACCTGATAACTTTTTAGCTCAAAATAAGCGACATATTCGACATCTTGGCTGACCGAGAAGCTAAATGAGACGCCATTAGGAATCACGTTGCCGTTTCTAGTCCAATGCAAAAATTGATAGCCCGCCTTGGGCGTCGCGCTCAGCGAACAGGTTTGGTTGATGTAATAGTTCCCTCCGCCAGTGACCACGCCTCCTTCTGCGGGACTGGCTGATGCCGAGATGGTAAACGAAGGCAATTCATTGTAATGAGCCACACAAACCGCATCCTCGGTTACCACAAAAGAATAGCTGAATTGCGTTGAGACCTGGACATCATTGACAGTCCAGTATTGGAAGCTATATCCATAGTTTGACGAGGCAGTCAGGTTACACACCGACCCATGGACGAAGGTGCCACCAGGGCTGACGAATCCAGACCCTTCGGGATCCACCTCGGTAGTGACCGTGTGCATCCTCAACTCGAAATGAGCTTGGTATTCAGCATCTTCGGTCACGATGAAGCTATAGGTGGGGTCGGTGGACATTACGTTGCCATCATGAGTCCAGCTCACAAACTCGTATGTTTCATAGGGTGTTGCGGTCAAGGTACACGTGGCACCGTTGGCGTAAAAGCCTGCACCTGTGATGATTCCCCCCTGGCCAGGGTTCGCCAAGGCGGTGATTTGATAGCCTGGGCCTTTCACCAAAGGATTGGACCACAACGTATCCATGGGTTCACCGTCCTCTTCTCTCATGCTGACACCATATCTGTAGCTGCCTGCGTCAAGGCTATCCCAACTGAAATCTATATAGGCACTGGTTGACAAATCCTCAGCAATCAGCGTGGTGGTTTCGGTCTCGCTGTTAGAGGCATCCGTTCTGTAAACATTGTAAACGAAACCATTGTCTAGGGGCGCAAGGGTGGACGCTATATAGTCCCACGAGACCTTGACAGCCGCGCTGTTAGGTTGATCAGGCTCAGGATAATAGGTGGCCTCGACAGGGTTGTCTGCAGTAGCGGAGAAATGTGCAGTCACCACAGCATTGTCACGCACCATGAAAGAATACGAAGCGTTGGTGGAAACCACGCTACCATTTTCCTCCCAATAGTCAAAGACATATCCATCCAGAGGTGAGGCCGACAGCACACAGAACGAATATTCATCATATATGCCAGCACCCGTCACAGTCCCTCCGTAAATGGGATTAGGATGCACTTCCACCGTATAAGTCTGACCAGTGTTTTGAGGATGGATGTTGGTGATGGCCGCTACATTATTATTAAACTGATAAATGGAGACGTTCAAGGCTCCGTCAGCGAAATAGTTGTTTTGGTTTCCATACCATCCCCAGTTAAAATGAAGATAGTTGTTGGCATCATAGCCATCACAGACGAAGGCGTGTCCTCCATGACCTTGCGTATCCACGCCACTATAGTAAACCGGGTAGCCCATATTGAGGCTGGATTTGATTTGATTCAGCCATCCATCCTGTGTGTATTGGCTTCTGTTGATATACTCCATGTCGGAGGAATAGTTGAAATAGTTGGTCATGGCCGGTGGGACGTCTATAGAATAGGCACCCGAGGCGTTGACGCCATACATCATCTCCACTGACACGCCGCAATGCCACAGCAAGGTTGCCACGGCATTCACCTGTGCGTTTGAGGAGCCTCCGGAAAGCCCATCAGGCATGTTGGACCATTGGTAAGTCGTCTGCTCGAAGTTGACGGTCTGGACGGGATAATTTGAGGGATTGTAGCTGTCGGATGAGATGGGTTTATAGGTATGAGCACCTGTGCCTGTGGCAGGATATCCCCAATAGTGCATGATCTGTCCCATAGCCACGGCGACACAGCCCACCAGGACGTGACCGCAAGGGCCTTGATAATCTTCGGGGCAGAGGTTGTTGTAATAGCAGCCTTGTCCCCATGCGGCAGTGACTAAAGGCTCGACCACGGAGGTTGCTTTATCTTGATGAAGGCGACCGTTAGCTTGCAGCGAGGCCCATTGTCGGGCGGTTTCCGCATCAGCCTCGAGGTGATGTTCTTGAGCATAGTGAATTTGTTCCGCGAAACGTTGCAGGTAGTCCTCCATTTGTACGGGGTGGTCCTCCGGGTTGAAGGGGCCTTCGTCGGAATAGCCGAGGATAGGCAAGGCACAGTCGTCAGCTGAGACGATGACGAAGCCCTGAGCGTGATTAAAGACATAGAAGGCAGGAGTACCGTCATCGGCGTGGTAAGTGGTGGCCCATTGCAGGTCGGTGGGACGGTCCGCTTTCAGCGAGGTGTTGGTATTGAGGAACAGCGAACCCAGTTCTTGGGCTCTATTACGATCCACAGGATTTGAATAGGCCGTCAACGCCACGAGTGTAAATAGTAGAGTGAAGAAGAAGTTATGTTTCATGATGTTTGATTAAAATTTTTTACAAAAATAAATAATTTTAATTTAGAATTTAGAATTTAGAATTTAGAGGGAACTACACAGATAGGGGGGAAACTTAAGCAAAGTGTTTTTTGTTTCGGTTTTAATAAAAAACATGTACCTTTGCGGAATAAAATAGTACGCCATGACTAGATTTCCCATTGGTCTGCAAGACTTCCAAGGGCTTCGAGAGGATGGATACCTTTACATTGACAAGACAAAGTTCATCCACGAATTAGCCACAAATGGTAAGTATTACTTCCTCAGCCGTCCCCGACGTTTCGGCAAGAGCCTTTTGCTCACCACCATCAAGGCCTATTTCTTAGGCAAGAAGGAGCTCTTCAAAGGTCTCGCCTTGGAACGGCTGGAGAGCGAATGGACGGTCCACCCCGTGTTCCATCTCGACCTCAACACCGGGAAATACACCACTCCGGAAGCGCTGACCTCCAATCTCGACTGGTATTTCTCCCAATGGGAAAAAACATACCGACTCACTGCCAACGACATGCCTCTGTCCGACCGGTTTAAGAACATCATCTCCCAAGCCTGCGCCCAAACCGGCCAAAAGGTTGTCATCCTTATCGACGAATACGACAAGCCCCTCCTTGAGGCCATCGGCGACGAAGACCTCATGAACGACTACCGGAAAACCCTGAAGTCGGTTTACGGTGTGGCAAAGTCCATGGACGCCTGCATCCAATTCACCTTCTTCACTGGCGTGAGCAAGTTCTCCAAGGTAAGCGTCTTCAGCGACCTTAACAACCTCGATGACATCTCCATGGATGAGAGTTATGTGGATATCTGCGGCATCACCGAAAAGGAAATCCGACAAACGTTGGACGAAGAAATCGGTGAGATGGCCAACAAACTCAGTGTTGATAAAGAAACCTGCTACCAACAGTTGAAGGAAAGCTACGACGGGTATCACTTCAGGGAAAACTCCGTGGGAGTATATAACCCCTTCAGCTTGCTAAAAGCCTTGAAACGCAAAGAGATAAAGGACTACTGGTTCGAGACCGGAACCCCCACCTTTCTAGTCGAGACCTTGAAGCGCAACCACTATAAGCTGGACAACCTCACCCGTGAGGAGGTCACCGCCGACCTGTTGGGAAGCCTCGACAGCATCGACACCAACCCGCTTCCCCTACTCTACCAAAGCGGTTACCTCACCATCAAAAGCTACGACCCGGATTTCGAAACTTATCTGCTGGGATTCCCTAACAAAGAAGTAGAGAAAGGATTCACCAAATTCTTGTTCGCGCATTACTCTCCCGTAAAAAGCGGAGAATCGTCTTCTTTTGTCAAATATTTTACCATCGAGGTGCGCAACGGCCAGCCCGAGAAATTCATGGCTCGCCTTGAAGCCATGTTTGCCAATCAGGACTACCAGCTTGTCGGCGACGCCGAGCTCTATTTCCATAACGTGATCGGTCTGGTGTTCAAGCTACTTGGCTTCTACGTTGATGTGGAGCGTCATACCACCGACGGGCGCATGGATATGCTCGTCCAGACCCATGACTATGTCTATATCTTCGAATTCAAGATGGACAGGTCGGCTGAAGAAGCGCTGGCCCAAATCGACGAGAAGCTATACGCCAAGCCGTTTGAGCGAGACCCGCGGAAACGCTGCAATATCGGTGTCAACTTCTCAAACACCCCCGGGTGGATGGACGGGTGGAAGGGCTCCACGGATCTCTCGTATCTCACGGATTTCTTTTTCGACAAAGAAAGAGATTTTAGAATTTAGAGGGAGTTACCCCGTTAGGGGTTTAACCTCGGTAGGCCCAGGGTAGAACACTCCCCCTCTCCACTGTGGAGAGGGGGCCGGGGGTGAGGTTAGGCGTTTAACCTCGGTAGAAGGAGATTTGAGAATTGAGAGGGACAATGTTTAATTAAATTGTGTATTTTGTTGTGGTTTTATAGAAAAGTATGTATCTTTGCGGAAAGAAAATACATACTGCAATGGAAGGCATGAGACTTTATACCGCTGGAATTGATGATTTTGAACGTGTCAGACAAGACAAGCGTATTTATGTTGACAAAACAGCGTTGATTTATAAAATCACAAAGGAATCCTCTTTTGTATTCCTCAGCCGCCCACGCAGGTTTGGCAAATCGCTGTTATGCAGCACGCTGAAATATTACTTCCAGGGAAGGAAAGACCTCTTCGAAGGACTCGCCATTGATGAATTGGAAAAGGAATGGAAACAACATCCCGTGCTTCATTTCGACTTGAGCGCCTGCAAAAACAAAAGCAGCGTTGACAAAATCACTGAGGAGCTGCACAGCCAATTGGACGAACATGAAAAGATGATAGGTCTGGAAAAAACGCAAGGCACTCCAGGCAATCGATTCAAACAAATCATACAAAATGCCCATGAAAAGACTGGACTTAGGACCGTGGTGATTCTCGATGAATATGACGCTCCCTTGCTTGAATATATGCACAAACCTGACCAGCTGGAAGAAGTGAGACGTATCATGCAGGAGTTTTATCAGTATGTAAAAATCTGCGGCAAGGACGAACAATTTGTCTTCATCACCGGCATCACCAAATTCAGCCAATTGAGCATTTTTTCCACCATCAACAACCTGCGCAACATCTCCATGGTGCCTCAATACGCTGCGCTTTGTGGCATCACCAAGAAAGAAATTCTAGATCATTTCACTCCAGAAATCGAAGAACTTGCGCAAAAATACCATTGCTCCTTCGATGAAATGATTGCCATGTTGAAACAGCAATACGACGGCTATCATTTCTGTGAACAGTCTGACGACATCTACAATCCCTTCAGCTTGATGAATGTCTTCATGGATAAACAATTAAAATATTATTGGTTCAGCAGCGGCACCCCGACATTCCTCTTTGAGGAGATGAAACGCTTCAAGACCAATCTCTTGTCGTTGCCTCAGCTTCAAGTGCCTTCCACTCAGTTCGACGTTCCCACCGAGGGCATGACCTCTGCCCTGCCCCTCCTTTACCAAAGCGGATACCTCACCATTAAAAGCTATGACTTCATCCGCGATATCTATACTCTAGACTTCCCAAACGCCGAGGTCAAAGTGGGTTTCCTTGAAAACTTCCTCACCCGAATGATGAACATTATGAACGCCAACTCAAGGGGCTTTGCAGGGGACTTCTACGCACATCTTTTCAACCATGACCTCGAAGCGGCCATGAAGGCGATGCAGGCCTTCTTCGCCTCCATCCCCTATCTCGAATTCGGGGAGAAAGAGCTGGACGACATCACCAAGTACGAGGCTTACTATGAGGTGCTTACCTACGTGGTGTTCTCCATCATCAACTGCCGCACCTTCACCCAGGTAAAGGTGGCCCGTGGCCGTACCGACGTGGTGGTCTTCATGCCCGACGCCACCTACGTGATGGAAATCAAGATGCGGGAGTCGGCACAGGAAGCATTGAACCAAATCAACTCCAAGGACTACGCCATACCCTATCAGGACAGCGGCAAGCCGGTGGTCAAGATAGGGATTGCGTTCTCGCAGGAGACGAAGACGGTGAAGGAGTGGAAAATTGAGGATTGAGAATTGAGAGGGGCAATGTTTTATTAATTAGGCGTGGGAAGTGGGGCTCCACGTATCTCACGTATCTCACGGATTTCTTTTTCGATGAAGATAGAAAAGTTATGATTTTTTTTCATAAATGTTGACTATTTGAAAAATATACATTATCTTTGCGGCATCATTAATACGATTACCATTAATAAACTAAAACATTTTTAAAATGAGAAAAATCACTCCTGAACCCATAGCGGACCCTGTTGCCGAAGCCCGCCGCTATGTTGAGAACGCTGAAACTGTACTGAGTGAAAAAGGCAAATACGACCCCGAGACTGGTTGTTACATGGATCCCAAATATGTGAAAGCCGCTGGTCACTATCTGTGGAGCGCCGTGCTCCTGATCCTCGACGCCATATTCCACGTGAAAAACAAAAAACAACCGCATCCCGATATCATAGATTTCAGGATGGCCATCGGCAATCGCGACAAAAAACTTCTCACGTTGGTCAATGTCGCCTACGAAACCTTACACATCACATTGGGATACGATGGAAATCGGCAGAAAGACATCTGCATGGCTGGCATCCGCATCGCTAATGATATCATCGACCGCTGCGAGAAGATGTTAAAAAAAGCTGCGTGATGATTGAGCAAGGAGAAACCACAGCGTTAGTAAAATATCACCATTAATAAAGAAAGTATTTTTAAAATGAGAAAAGTTATTCCCGAACCCGTAGCGAATCCTATTGCCGAAGCCCGCCGCTATGTTGAGAACGCAAAAAAACTGCTGAAAGAAAACGGCCAACTCGATTATGAAACTCAACTCTACCAAGACTGCAAATATGTGCGCATGGCAGGTAACACACTTTGGAACGGAGTGTTGCTTATTTTGGAAGAGGTGTTTCATATAAAAAAGAACATAAGCGGTCGTCCCGACATCATTGACTATAAAAAAGCCGCTAACGGTCGCGACAAAAAGCTGACGAGTCTGATTAACGCTGGCTATGATATTATGCATCTCTCAATGGGATATGATGGGAATCCAGACAGAGACACTTGTAATTCTGGTTTTCGTATCGCCGAAGAGATCATTGACCGCTGCGAGAAGATGTTGACAATGTGACCTATACTCCTCACCTTTGCCACAAAAAAACGGAGCCGCCATGACATGACAGCTCCGTGTATAAACAATAGTCGGAAAAAACGATGGTTATGGCATAGATTCCGTGACCAGCTCTAGAACCTGGCCGTAGCATACACCGTTCAGTGTCATGGCGTATGGCCGCACATAATAGGTGGTATTAGGAGCCAAGTCGGTCAAGGTGCTGGTGAAACGCCCATAGCCATAGCCGTCGGTGGTGTGGGCACCTTCCACGGTTGGATTCGGGTTGGTGCCCCAGCAGACGCCACGGACAATTACCGGAGCATGATTGTCGCTCATCACCTCGCTTTGCAACGAGGCCGTGTTCGCCCTTACTTCTTCTTGAGAAATGGTGAGCACGCTTAGTCCTTTCGACTCGTTTTCAGGATAGGTGAACGAGGTGGCCTCGCCTTCTCTCATGTAGAGGTAGCCCTTTCCGGGAGTCAACACATTCAAGGCTCCTTCCCAATGGCCATTTTCGTATTTGCGAAAACTGTTCTGACCCTTAATGATGTCACCTTCAGCAGGAGTGAGATTAACCAGTGCATCCTCTAAAGAAGTCTCAGTGGTGAGCAGGTTACTGATCCAGTTCCAGCCTTCGGCGAGTTCGATGACCACGCCGGTAGGTTGAGGTTGGGAACCATTGCTGGTGAAGTTCAGCACGTAGGGATCCATCGGATCTCCGACGATATCATCCACCACAAAGGTGACCGCCTCGGGTGTATTCAGATCCAACTCTTGCTGGGATTCATGGTCATAAAGCTTGAAAGTCATCTGATTACCATTTTGACCGTAGATGGTAAGAAAAGTCTCGTAGCGGTCGATGGCACTGAGATAACGTAATAGAGCACTGCCTCGGCATTCGTCGCCACAGAAAGCACCGATTTCCAAGGTGTTTGTACGTTGTTCCACCCCATCAATTACAATGATGCCTGTGATGGTAGCCGTATTTTGATAGGCTCCTGCAACGGGAGTCCAGTGGTTGGCGTACAGCCAACCACTGGACAAAACTATAAGCAAAAAAAGAACGCATTGTTTCATGGCTCAAGTTGTTTTTATTGTTTGACAACGGTATGGTTTACGACACCATCTGAAGTCACCACGCGGATCTGATAAACCCCGACAGCGCAATGGCTGAGATCAACCTTTTGGATGTTTTCATTGGCTTCACAAGCAAAGACACGCTGTCCGAAAGCATTGAACACCTCAACAAGACGAAGTCCTTGTCCCTCGACGAGGAAGGCCCCGTTGGAAGGATTAGGATAGACTGACACCTCGGGAGTCACCTCATCGGAAACGCCTGAGCCACGGAAATGAAGGACAAGAGGATCTTTCAGCGAACCTTTATTGACGTTGGCGGCAAAGATGTCGCGTTCGACGGCGGTGACCGTATTTGTGCCGTCGGTAAAGCGGAACGTGAGGAGGTCATCTTGTTCTCCGAAGGCCATCAGGAAGGCCACATAACGATCGATGACATCGACATAAAGGAGTTTGACACTACCACGGCACTCATCGCCCGCAAAGGCTGCCAGCTCGTAGTGCTCGCCCCGTAGTTCTTCACCGTTCATGTCAAGTACCGCCATAACCACCATGTTATCAGCGAAGTTACCGACTGAAGGTTTGAAGAAATTGTTCTCCATGGAAAGATTTGCTTCAGGTTTTAAGTGATTGATTATTGAGGGAGATCAATGATAGGCATTGAAGGTCAACTTGTCATTGGACCAGACATACGACATCCACGGGGTAACTGAGGGACGGGTGGAGGCGTTCACACCGAAGCTGAAGAACTCGTTTTTCTGCACCTTGGCGTTGGTGACGATATTGATGATGCCGTCGGCCTTGGAGCCATAGCGCGCCGAGGGGTTCGTGATGACTTCCACGTGATCAACGCTGTTGGGTTTTAAGTGATTGATTATTGAGGGGGGATCAATGTTGTTAAGGTTTGCGTACTGTTTCCGCAGCTTATCCAGCTCCGTTTCAAGTTTGGCAAGGGCATCGCGAGCCTGGTCGCCGTTCACATAGATATCGGTGGTGAATTGGTCTCTGTTGGGCATAACAAAAGATGTTTGCCGCAAAAGTATTGAGCAAACATCTTTTTATAGTGACATTAAAGCGACCGTACAAGAAATCATTACCATCGATACGGGTTATCGTCATCACCATCACCGTATCGGTATCCGGGCCCGTGAAACGTTTTGGGCGATCCACCGTCTCTCCAGGAATGGTGTCCTGGTTTCTTGCCTTGTTTGTAGGTAATTATGGCGAATACTATTATGATGAAAATCCAGTACATTGTCTCTGTGATCTTGTGCAAAGATACACAAAAATCGTTCTAAACTTTCAAAAACAAAAGTATTTTTCACTTGAAAAGCGAAAAAAAATCACGTCCTTCGCCCGATGCTCTTCACCTCGATGGTGCGGATGGCCGACGCTGCCGCCCGTCCGTAAGCCTGGGCCACCAGCTCTCCAAGGCGGTGCCGCTCGTGGGCGAAGATGCGGTAATACCAGGTGCGGCGCTCACGGCCACGGCCACGATCCTCGAACTTCACCAGCGTGCCGCCGTTGCCGCAGCTGTAGCCCCGCCCCACGCCTTTCTTGACGTATATGCCGTACATGGGAAAGGAGAACGACAGCCAGTCGGGCACCTTGGCCATGCCGCCTCCGGATCCTCGCCCTATCATCTGGTTGGCGGCGTTCACCGCTCAGTAGTTGTACTCGATGGAGCGGTAGAGGTTGCCGGTGTCGAAAATGCCCTTGGTTTTAAGTGATTGATTATTGAGGGGGGGATCAATGTTGATAGTCAAGAAAACCAAATGGAAGAAATGATGTCAGGCTACTTCGTAAACATTGGAGAACTGGCGTTCAGCCTTGGCCTTAAAAACATAGTCGCCTTTTTGCCCGTCCATCTTTTGGCTGTGTTTTTCAGCATCAAAGATGATTTCAATCGGGATGGTGTCAAAAGCCTTGCATTTGCATCCTTCAATAAAATGGGCACATTGCTCGCACTCAAACGGCATAGGTTTTCTATTGTCTACAAGATGAGACATTTTATTTTACAGATAAAGCAATTGCAAAAATACAAAACTTTTGTATAATGCAACAATTAAGTTTTAGGTGATTGATTATTGAGGGGGATCAATGTATAGTAGAACTATTTATATTGAAAGGTGATTTGAAAATATGGTTACAAAAAGAGATAGAGAGATTTATAACGACATGGATTCATTAGATGAGAATGTTCAAGACACCAGTATGGATGTTCATACTTTTTTTGAACTTTTACGAGAAGAAATAAGAGGTAGATCAAAGAAGCAAAATGGCCAAGATAGAAGCGCAAGCATATAGTTTTAAGTGATTGATTATTGAGGGGAATCAATGAACAGATGAGAATTTGGCCAACCCAGATTTTAAAACTGAGGTCTCTGCTTTAATGCGCTTTACAGCATTGTTGAAGCCGTCGGCGTCAACCTCCAGTTTCTTGAAGCTTCCGTCATCGGTGATTTTTACTTTAAATTCCACTGTTCCAGTTGACATAACCAAAAAGTTTTATATCTTTGCGGTGATGGTAAAGTTGCTGTTCATATTGTTTTGCATTGCCGGCCTTGTTCTGATAGTTTTCTTGGTGCCGTATATCATCGGTATTTTCCTTGGAATCGGTAAAGCCATCTGGATTATTGTTACAGGGCGTGACAAGGACCCTGAATTTGTTGAGGAACAAAAAGCCTTCGAAACCAAGCGTGCGGCAAAGAAAGAGGCTCGCAAGAAAAGACGGAAAAACTTTTGGCGGGTTTCCCCATCGTTCATGGAGTATTTTCACTGACATCTGCTTGTCTCACTGAAGTCCCTGCGTTTTAAGTGATTGATTATTGAGGGAGATCAATGACAAGAATAAGTGCATTTTATTAAAACAGGTAAAAACTTTTGTTTTTGGAAGTTTAGAACGTTTTTTGTATATATTTGCAGAAAGAAAACATGGAAACAATGGTCTGGTTTATCGTCATAATAGCTTTCGTCTATGTGGCCTACATAGAATACAGAAAGGAAAAGAAGCACCCTGGGTACCGCTCATGGATGGATCACGATTATCATGGCTGGGATCAATGGCGTGTGCGTGGAAAGAATCGCGAGTAGTTGTAAAGCCAGATCACACCCGTATCGTTTTAAGTGATTGATTATTGAGGGAGTTCAATGTGAACGATAGCCAAGTTGACGGCTTTTTTGGGAATCTCAATTTGAACTTTCATTTTTTTTTCTGTTTTTTGTTGCATTATCCAAAAGTTTTGTATTTTTGTAGCGGATAGAGCCTCGAAAGAGACTCCGACCGCCCTCAGCCCCGCAAACGCGGGGCTGTTTATTTATGGGAATGGCAATAATTCCTCTCCATACTTGACATTTACATTGTGTTTATGCGTTGATGATTTGAGTTTACCATTTATTGCGTCTTTTATCACGGTAATTGAAATAGTTGTGTTTTAAGTGATTGATTATTGAGAGGGATCAATGTCAGCGTCCACTTCCATGCTCTCTTCTTGAAGGATTTTGATTGAGAATTTGATTGGGTTTTCCGTATTTTTTCCGTATTAATTGTTGCATTATTCAAAAGTTTTGTATTTTTGCGGTGTCTTCTTAGGAAGACCGTCGGGACGCGTTATCCTTGAAGATGGAACTTAAACCGGGACCGTCTATGTAGCACCAATTAAGGTGCTACTTTCTTTTATTATAGATTGAAATAAAAGAGTGGATGTATCCTTTCTTTCCAATGTTTGTCCGACTTACATCAATTCTTCTTTTACCTTTTAAAATTAAAACCTCCACGGCTTTGGTTTTAAGTGATTGATTATTGAGGGTGATCAATGATTATGAAGGCTGGGCTCCGAACCAACCCATTCAGCCTGGGCAGAAAGGTTATGACCCGAAAAAACCGAATAAAAGGAAACACCCAGAAGCTGAGTATTTCACCTACTACTCCTTAACAATTAAAGGAAAACGTATTGGGCTAATGTAAAAATGCACAAGCATCTAAAAGGAGAGGTGCTTTACACCATACAAGATAAAAAGCCATAAGACTTAATAGAAGGGTTGCCCAAAACAACAAAAGACCAATGAATGCGTCGAACTGGGTTACCCCCAATAGCGTCTGACATCATCAGTCTCGCCTACAAAAATACAAAACTTTTGAATAATGCAACAAAAAATGATATGAAAATTTACTAAGAGAGGCGTAATGAGTAAAAAAACAGAGAAAAACGCAAGCAGAGGGAAGCTGTTTTAAGTGATTGATTATTGAGGGGGATCAATGGCCTCCGTCATCGGTGATTTTTACCTTAAATTCCACTGTTCCTGTTGACATAACCCAAAAGTTTTATATCTTTGCGTTGATGGTAAAGTTGCTGTTCATATTGTTTTGCATTGCCGGCCTTGTTCTGATAGTTGTCTTGGTGCCGTATATCATCGGTATTCTCCTTGGAATCGGCAAAGCCATCTGGATCATTGTTACAGGGCGTGACAAGGACCCTGAATTTGTTGAGGAACAAAAAGCCT
>JAEEGK010008710.1_pt1 | contig 23886 bp, 17 predicted proteins | sample 8958771 | NCBI WGS metagenome assembly JAEEGK01 (sample SAMN16246547, study PRJNA631951) | gut metagenome | biome: gut microbiome; feature: rumen; material: SC-attached | host: Bos | place: Iran: Karaj | collected 2018-10
ACCTCCTTAGCGGCATACTGGATGACCTCCTTCTGCTGCTTCAGCTCGTACATCGTACCAATCAGCGGAACCATGATCTCCGGCATCGGGTTCTTACCCTCTTTCTTCAGCTCACAGGCAGCACCCAGGATAGCCTTGGTCTGCATAGCGGTGATCTCGGGGAAGGTGATACCCAGACGGCAACCACGGTGACCCAGCATCGGGTTGTTCTCAGCGAGAGAGTCTACACGGCGCTTGATGTCCTCAACGCTCACGCCCATCTCCTTAGCCATCGTCTCCTGACCAGCCAGATCGTGGGGAACGAACTCGTGGAGAGGAGGATCGAGCAGACGGATGTTCACGGGCAGACCGTCCATAGCCTCGAGGATACCCTTGAAGTCGGCCTTCTGATAAGGCAGCAGCTTAGCAAGAGCCTTCTCACGTCCGGCAACGCTGTCGGCGAGGATCATTTCACGCATGGCGATGATCTTCTTGTCCTCGAAGAACATGTGCTCAGTACGAGTCAGACCGATACCCTTGGCACCGAACTCGCGAGCAAGCTGAGCGTCACGAGGAGTATCAGCATTGGTGCGAACCTGCAGCTTGGTGTACTTGTCGCAGAGGTCCATCAGCTCCTTGAAGTCGCCAGAGAGCTCAGCAGCCTTCGTGGGAACCTCACCAGCATAGACCTGACCTGTAGAACCATTCAGAGAGATATAGTCACCCTCCATATATGTAACGCCGTCGATCTCGACAGTCTTGTCCTTATAGCTTACGTTCAGAGCACCAACACCCGATACGCAGCACTTACCCATACCACGAGCCACAACGGCAGCGTGAGAGGTCATACCACCACGAGCAGTCAGGATACCCTCGGCAGATGCCATACCTGCCAGGTCCTCAGGAGAGGTCTCGATACGAACGAGCACTACTTTATGACCATCATTATGCCAAGCCTCTGCATCGTCAGCGTGGAACACGATCTGACCGCAGGCAGCACCAGGTGATGCAGGCAGACCCTGAGCGATCACCTTAGCAGCAGCCAAAGCCTTCTTATCGAATACGGGGTGCAGCAACTCGTCGAGCTTCTGAGGCTCGCAGCGCTGGATGGCAGTCTTCTCATCAATCATGCCCTCGTGGAGCAGGTCGATGGCGATCTTCACCATAGCAGCACCAGTGCGTTTACCATTACGTGTCTGGAGGAACCACAGTTTGCCCTCCTGAACGGTGAACTCCATATCCTGCATATCGTGATAGTGGTGCTCCAGCTTGTCCTGAATGCTGTTCAACTCAGCATAGATCTCAGGCATGGCCTCCTCCATTGAAGGATACTTGGCTACGCGCTCCTCCTCAGAGATACCAGCGCGCTCAGCCCAGCGCTGAGAACCAATCTTAGTGATCTGCTGTGGGGTACGGATACCAGCCACAACGTCCTCACCCTGCGCATTTACCAGATACTCTCCGTTGAACAGGTTCTCGCCATTGGCAGCATCACGGCTGAAGCAAACACCAGTAGCTGATGTGTCGCCCATGTTACCGAATACCATGGCCATCACTGATACGGCTGTACCCCACTCGTCGGGGATACCTTCCATCTTACGATAGAGGATAGCACGCTCGTTCATCCAAGAACGGAACACAGCGCAGATGGCACCCCAGAGCTGCTCGATAGGATCATTGGGGAAGTCCTTACCGGTGCGCTCCTTGATAGCAGCCTTGAACAGCTTAACCAGCTTCTTCAGATCCTCTACAGAGAGGTCCTTATCCAGCACCACGCCGCTCTCCTTCTTCACCTTCTCGATAATCTCCTCGAATGGATCGATATCGGTCTTGTTCACGGGCTTCATCTCGAGCACCACGTCACCATACATCTGTACAAAACGGCGATATGAGTCGTAAACGAAGTGGGGATTATTTGTTTTCTTGGCCATACCCTCAGCCACCTCGTCGTTCAAACCCAGGTTCAGGATGGTATCCATCATACCTGGCATAGAAGCGCGGGCACCCGAACGTACTGAAACCAACAGTGGGTTCTGAGCATCGCCAAACTTACAGTTCATCAAGTTCTCAATGTGTTTCACGGCAGCCATCACGTCGTCGTTCAGCAACTCCATAATCTTCTGCTGACCAACCTGATAGTATTCATTGCAACAATCTGTGGTGATTGTAAAACCTGGAGGAACGGGCACACCGATGTGGTTCATCTCGGCAAGGTTGGCACCCTTACCGCCCAGCTCCTCACGCATCTTTGCATTACCTTCGGCCTTTCCATTTCCGAAGAGGTAAACTCTTTTCTGACTCATACGTAATATTTATTATTTTGTTGATGATAAATTATTTATTGATTAGATTTTGCAAAGATAATAGAATTCTACCAATTACCCAAAAAAAAAGGGTAAAAATTGCTAAGTCGATGTTACATTTTCACTTTTTTGACACGGATTATAGAGATAAGCACCTGTTTTTTGATTTTATTTCGTAACTTTGCAGGCGAAAAGGAAAAAATATATGGCAAGAAACAAAAAACCATTACCACTCTTGGAGGGTGTAGTGATAGAGGCAGTAGCAGCCGAGGGCAAGTGCCTGTTCCATTGGAACGACCTGGTGGTGTTTGTTCCCTTCTGTGTGCCTGGCGATGTGTGCGACGTGCAGATCCGTCGCAAGAAGCACTCCTTTGCTGAGGGCGAGGTGGTGCGCTTTGTTGAATTAAGTAAGGTACGCGCGACCCCATTCTGCAGCCACTTCGGTGTATGTGGCGGCTGTAAGTGGCAGAACCTGCCCTACGAAGAGCAGTTGAAGTTCAAACAGCAGCAGGTATACGACCAGCTGCATCGCATTGGCAAGATTGAGTTGCCTGAGTTCCGCCCCATCCTGGGCTCTGTCCACACACAGGCTTATCGCAACAAGCTCGACTTTGGCTGTGCCAACAAGCGCTATCTCACCAAGGAGCAGATTCAGACCCTCCCCAACGACGAGAGTCAGAGCCTGAAGGATGTGCCAGCTATTGGCTTCCACATCACAGGTGCCTTTGATAAGATACTGCCCATCGAGAAGTGCTGGCTGATGGACGACCTCCACAACCAGATACGCAACGAGGTACGCGACTATGCGATGGCCAACGGTCTGTCGTTCTTCGACCTTCGCCAGCAGGTAGGTTTGCTGCGCGATGTTATCATCCGCAACAGCGCCAGTGGCGAGTGGATGGTCATCTTCCAGTTCCACTACGACCACACCACTGCCGAGACGCTCGCTCAGAGCCAGGCACAGGCACAGGCACTGCTGAAGCATATTGCCAACCAGTTCCCACAGATTACAGCGCTGATGTATCTCGACAATCAGAAATGCAATGACACCATTGGCGATCAGGACATTCTGGTGTTCAAGGGCAACGACCATATCTATGAGCTGATGGAGGACCTCAAGTTCAAGGTCGGTCCCAAAAGTTTCTACCAGACCAATACTGAGCAGGCCTACCACCTGTACAGCGTGGCCCGCACACTGGCTGGCCTCACTGGTCATGAGCTCGTTTACGACCTCTATACAGGCACAGGCACCATTGCCAACTTTGTGGCGCGCCAGGCGCGTCAGGTCATTGGTATCGAGTATGTCCCCGAGGCCATCGAAGACGCCAAAATCAACTCTCAGGTCAATGGCATTGAGAACACCCTGTTCTATGCTGGCGACATGAAAGATATCCTCACCGACGACTTTATTGCTGAGCATGGCCGTCCAGATGTCATCATCACCGATCCCCCACGTGCCGGCATGCATCCCGATGTGGTGAAGACCATTCTCAACGCAGCCCCAGCGCGTATCGTCTATGTGTCGTGCAACCCCGCCACCCAGGCGCGCGACCTGCACGATATGGACGAGGCCTATCGTGTGGCAGCAGTTCAACCTGTAGACATGTTCCCCCATACGCCACATGTAGAGAATGTGGTTCTTCTGGAGCGTAGATAAGAAATATCAATTACTCATTAAACACAGTTTTAACGTATGAAGAAACTATTTTTGACAATGGCGTTGCTGGCGTCGATGACACTAACAGCCAACGCAGAGACACTACCCGAAGTTGAAGAGGTAGAGGCCACACAGGATAAGGCAACCATCGAGGTGCCAGCCTGGGTAAAAAATATCAAGTTCAGCGGCTACGGCATGCTGCAATATCAGGGCGAGGACACTGAAGGCGCTCATAGCAATACCTTCAATCTGCGTCTGGCCCGTTTCATTCTGGATGGTAAGATTGGCGATTTCGACTGGCGTGCACAGATCCAGGGCACCAATGTCAAAGGTCCTGGTGAGCCCACCGTACAGTTGGTCGACCTCTATGCCGAGTGGCGCAAGTATCCAGAGTTCAAGATCCGTGCAGGTCAGTTCAAGCGTGCCTTCACCTTCGAGAACCCCACCAACCCCATCACACAGGGCTGGTATTCGTATGCCATGGTTGTCAACAACCTCTCTGCCTTTGGCGATCGCACTGGTGAGAAGTCATCAGGTGGCCGCGATGTAGGTATCCAGTTCTCTGGCGACCTGTTCCCCAATGCCAATGGCCGTCGTGTGTTCCACTACCAGATTGGTATTTACAATGGTGAAGGTATCAACGAGAAGGATAAGGACAATCGCAAGGATATCATCGGTGGTATATGGGTGATGCCCATTCAGGGCCTGCGTCTTGGTGCCTTCGGATGGACCGGTAGCCGTGGTGGCATGCTCGATCCTGTAGCTGACAAGACCGTCAGCATAGAGAAGAACCGTTACGCCCTCTCAGCCGAGTACGACAAGGATGAGTACACCTTCCGTGCAGAGTATATCCACAGCCAGGGATGGGGTGCTGCCAAGGCAGGTAATAATGTTCGCACCATCGACTTCACCAAAGGTGATAAAGCTGATGGTTGGTACGCCTTTGGTATCGTGCCTGTAGTGAAGGGCAAGTTGCACGCCAAGGCCCGTTACCAGACCTACCGTTCACAGAAGGAGTGGGCCACCTCTAAGAGCATGTATGAGGTGGGTCTCAACTACTACTTCACCAAGAACCTGCAGCTCAATGCAGAGTACGGCTTGGTCAACGAGCGTAGCGCTCACAAGAATCACAACTTTGTGGATGTAGAACTCGACTTCAGATTCTGAAGCGCATAGATGGCACTCGCCAGCACCAGCATCAGTTCTACCACCCAGTAGACGATGCCTGCCAGCACGATGGTTGCTGCATAGGCGAGCGCTCCTAAGAGAAATAACACAAACACATAGCGAGATACGGCTGCCGACATACGGTAGCCGTATTTCTTATGTGCATAGACCTGTATCATCACCATGTCGAACCCATGAGCCAGTGTGATGGCCACACCTGTTCCCAGCAGTCCCCAGTACCGATAGCCCAGGATGATGAGTGCCACCAGCACCACGTAGTAGGCCGTTTCTAGTTTCAGAAACGCCATCGAGCAGCCTCGTGCCAGCGTGATATACGCCACAGGCAGGGTCATCACCTTGAAAAACATGGCCAGCGCAGTTACCTGTGCCATAGGCACCACTGGTACGAACTCACTGGTAAAGAGATAGGGTATCAGCAGTGGCAGCAGTGCTATCAGCGCCACCAGCATGGGTGCCACCACGAGCAGCGACACCTCCATCTGCCGGTTCACCGTTTGATTGGTTGCCACGATATCCTGGTTCACCCCCGACAGTCGTGGGTAGTAGTCCGATTCCATTGCCGAGAACACCATGCCCGCATAGGTGATGGCTATCATATAGCCTGCATTATACAGTCCCAGCACATCCAGGTCGCCCACCACGTTCAGATAGGCGCGCACAAACATTTCAGCGGCACTGCCCACAATGCCGGCCAGAGTGAATGCCACCCCCAGACGCACCATCTCCATCCCCTCGCCCAGTATGCCCCTGGCGCCTCTGAGCTGCAGCGGATAGAGGCGCAGCGAGAACCACAAGGTGGCACACATGGTGAAGAAAGCCATCAGCACGATGACAGGCACGATGCCCGCCTGTCCAAAGCAGTAATAGATAGGTATTGCGATGACGAGCGACGCCAGCGCAGCTGCTATCTGCACCACAGCCAGCGCTCCGGGCTTGCGTTGTCCCTTTAGTATAGCCGTCTCACCACCCGTGATGGCCAGCATGCCTATGGCAGGTGCCAGCAGGATGAAGTGCAGGGTGTGGTTTCCCCAGGCAAAGGTGGTGTTACTCAGCAGCGGTCCTAACGCCACACACACCAGCATGCCCAGCAGCGCTGTGAGCAGGCACCAGCCACGCACCAGCTTCACATAGTGCTCTGCCTGCGCTTGGTTGCCAGCATCATAATACTCCGAGATGCGCCTCACGGCACTGAACGAGATGCCCAGATTGGTGGCCTGCGATACAAACTGCACAGTGGTGTTGAAGAGCGACACCAAGCCCATGCCGCCAGGTCCCAGCAGCATGGCCACAAACTTATTACGCACAAGGCCCATCAACACGTTGAGTCCCTGTACGCCTCCGAATACTCCCGTGTATTTCAACACGTGACTGTAACCTTCGTCGCGTTCCTGGTTCATATCTATATCATAAAACGCAATATTCAGGAAAATATTACGTTTATATAAACAAATATGGAAATAAGACATCAAGCACCAGCTCCGTTGGTCAGTTTCATCCTGACCTACTACAATCTGCCTGTCGAACTGCTCTGCACATGTATCGACAGTATTCTTGCTCTCTCGCTGCAACCCGGAGAGCGGGAGATTATCGTAGTGGACGACGGCTCAGAAACAAGTCCGATGAACGACCTTCTGAAGTATGGCAACGAGATTATCTACATCAGACAGAAGAATAGCGGTGTTAGCGTAGCGAGAAATACAGCAATGGCTATGGCCAAAGGCCAATACATCCAGCTTATCGACGGTGATGACTATCTGCTGACAGAGCCCTACGAGCACTGTCTGGATATCCTACGCAATAACAGCGATGCCGATATAGTGATGTTTGATTTTACCCATCGACATGATCAGCCAGCCAGTGCCATCTGCTCCCCCATAAAAAAGAACGGCATCGAACTGATGCGCACAACAAACATTCATGGTTCAACCTGTTGCTGCCTGTTCCGCCAGGCTGTCAGAGGACAATTAGCCTTCACCCCAGACATTACATACGGCGAAGACGAGGAATTTACCCCCCAGCTGCTGATTCGAGCTGAAACGGTCTATATCACAGAGGAAAAAGCCTATTTCTATCGTGAGCGTGCCACTTCAGCCATACACCAGAATGACGAGGCAAGCATCCAAAAACGACTCGATGATAGCAAGAAAGTTATTCTTCATCTAAATCGATTAGCCGTCACCAGTCCGCAGAGTGACAAAGTGGCCCTGCAACGCCGTGTGTCCCAACTGACGATGGATTATATCTACAACATGATTATGCTGACACGGTCGGAGGATAAACTGAAGGAAACGCTGGAAGAACTAAGCAAGGACGGACTGTTCCCCCTACCCAATCATCCATATAGCAAGAAATACATCCTGTTCCGCCGACTGATCAACAATACCATCGGGCGTAAGATTCTGCTATCCACACTTCCATTGATAAAAAAAGAAAGATGATGGAAAATATGATATCGGTTGTAGTAACCACCTATAATCAGGAGAATACGATAGCACGAACACTCGATTCTATCCTGTCGCAGAAGTGCCATCTGCCCATCGAAATCGTGATTGGCGAAGACTGCTCTACTGACAACACCCGCGCTATCTGTCAAACCTATGCCGACAAGTATCCTGCCATCATCCGTCTACTGGCAAACGAACAAAACAAAGGGATTGTAGATAATTATTTCGACAGCCTGCTGCAATGCCGAGGCAGGTACATAGCCGATTGCGCAGGCGATGACTTCTGGATTGACACAGAGAAATTGGAAAAGGAAGTCAGGGTCATGGAAGCGCATCCCAACGTGACGATGGTCATCACCAACTGGCAGTTCTACGACGAACTGACCCGTACTACCTATCCCAGCCACCAAAGGCTGCACGCCCCTATCACAGCGGGCAATAAGCTGCTCAAAGATATCATCACACAGCGCAACATGAGTGTGTTTCACCTCTGCACATCACTCTATAAGGCCGAGGTGTTCAGAAAAGCCTATGAGGAGGATGCTGATCTGTTTCGCCAAACAAACTACGTCAGCGAAGACATGCAGATAGCTTTCGTGATGGCTCAGCATGGCGACATTGCCTATCTGCAAGACATCACACTCAACTACAGTTGCGGAGGAGTATCGAACGCCACTGACGACATCAAACTCTTCGATTTTGTATACAAAACCACCCAGCAGATCCGTTATATGGCCAACAAAGCGCATCTCGATATACAGACTTTTCTTGCAGAACGTATCTTTGTATTAGGCATGCATGCCTTCCGTTCGCATCAGGCACCACTCTTCCACCAGACACTAAACTACGAACGGGAATGGCTGACTGACAAAGATTGGAAAACCAAGCTATTGTTTACTGTCATGCAGCACGAATGGCTGTGGCGGTTAGGACTCATGATACGTCACAGCTTTGTGGCTACCAAACGATTATTCCGTTAAACAAGTTTACCAGTTGCTGTCCTACCACTTTGGGCGAAGCCATCCGTTTAACAGCATCCGAAATGGCTTTACCATCCGTATTTCTTTCCTGTGCCACATGCTGCATTGCTGCTGCCAAGGCTTCAACATCGTCTATTGGCACAACTGTACAACCACCAGCTATCCGCTGGTTCTGGGGGGTACACTCAGTACCAATCACGGGAATACCTGTCGACATTGCTTCGAGCAGTACCAATGGCTGTACCTCGCTCCTACTGGCCAGCACCAGTGCATCGCTCTGGTAGAGCAATGTGCGGACACCTTCTCGATCTATTTGTCCATGAGTAATGATCTGCGTCAGCCCTCTCTCTGCTATCGCCTGTTGACAGACTTTCCCATCTGTCAATCGACCTGCGATATGCAGTTCTATATCACAGCCTTGATCCTGTAACAGTCGACAGGCATCCAACAGCACATCATAACCTTTCCGATAAGAGTAATCAGCCACACAGCAGAATCGGAAGGGGCTGTCCGTTCTATAATCCCGCTCTGCATAATGGAAGAAATCGGTATCTATCACATTCGACAGATGCTGCCATCGGTAGTCTGTACCATAATAACAAGCGATCTCATCCACCAGTTCCTCAGATACCGGCAGCACCATCGCCGCCTGTTGATAAGCTTGTTTCAGCAGAGGTATCTGCCAGGCATCGCTGGGAGCCTTACCAAACTCATCCTCCAGACTCATCAGCGACAGATGCTCGGTCATCACGTAAGGTATATCATATTCCTTACTAATCAGCATGGCAGCATAGCCAGCCCATTTGGCACAATGGGCATGCAAGATATCAGGCTTACCATAACGCTGCACATAGTCGGCAAACATCGACTCTACGATGCTTACCCAGCGCATCGCATTATGATGCACCATGCGTGGGCAACCACGCTGGTACGACTGATAGATGGTGATACCCTCACGCTCGTGCTCAAAACGAGAAGATGGAAGAGCCAGAAAGCCCTTCCATCCAATGGTAATTCCTAATTGCACATTACTCAAGATGCGAACCTCATGCCCCAAGGCCTTTAAGACTTTGGCTTGTTCCAAACAGAACTCTCCACCATAAGGTGTAAAGAATGAAGGAATCTCGAGTATATGCATGTGCCTTATGCCTCAGCAGGAGCAGCCTCCTCAGCAGGAGTCTCTGTCTCAGCGGCAGCCTCAGCAGCGGCAGCAGCCTCAGCCTCAGCCTTGGCAGCAGCCTCAGCAGCCTTCTTGTCAGCTACCTTCTTGGCGATGGCCTCGTTGATAGCCTTCTCTGCCTTCAGAGCGTCGGCAGCAGCCTCTTTCTTAGCCTTAGCCTCAGCCTCAGCGATCTTGTTCAGACCGTTCTGCTTGTCAGCCTTCCATGCATCAAACTTCTTCTGGCATGTAGCCTCATCGAAAGCGCCCTTCTTCACGCCACCACGGAGGTGCTTCATCAGGTAAACGCCCTCACGGCTCAGGATGTTACGTACTGTGTCTGTGGGCTGAGCACCTGTCTCTACCCAGTACAGTGCACGCTCGAAATTCAAATCTACTGTGGCAGGATTGGTGTTAGGGTTGTAAGTACCAATCTTCTCAGTAAATCTACCATCACGTGGTGCACGAACGTCAGCGATTACGATGCTGTAGAAAGCATAACCTTTACGACCGCCGCGCTGCAATCTGATTTTTGTTGCCATTTTTTAAATCTTTAATTTTTAATTAATAAATTGAATTTCATGCTCTTATCTCGTAAAAGCGGGTGCAAAATTACAACTTTTCTTTTATTCCACAAAATATTTTCAGAATTATTTGTAATTTTGTAGGCTGAAATGAGCAATATATCACTATCTATCCTGATTCCGACCTATCACACGGTATGTGTTTCGCTGGTTGAGTCCTTGCAAGCGCAGGCCCGGTCGCTGGGTATCGACTACGAGATTATCGTGGCCGACGACGGCACCACCTGTCCCACTTGCATCGCTGCCAATCGCGCCATTGCCAACATTGCCCACTGCCGTATCATCGAGCGTGGTTTCAATGCCGGGCGTGCTGCCATCCGCAATTTCCTGGCACAGCAGGCTTCGCATGCGTACCTATTATATATTGATAGCGACATGACGCTCATCCGTCCCGATTTTCTGCAGCGCTATCTCGACTGCTTACCTGCCCCGGTGGTAGATGGTGGTGTGTGTATCCAGAGCCAGCAGGCAGGCGATGAGCAGCTGTTGCGCTACCTGTACGAGCAGGCCGAGGCGCCTCACCATACAGCCAGCGCGCGCCAACGTAATCCCTATCAGCACCTGCACACAGCCAATCTGCTGGTGAGCCGTGAGGTGATGCTGGCCCATCCTTTCGACGAGCGCCTGCGCCATTACGGCTACGAGGATGTGCTGCTGGGCAAGACATTGCATCGCCACCACATCCCCATCCGCCATATCGACAACCCCATGGGTTTCTGCTGTTTCGAGACCAATGCCGAGTTTATCGAGAAGACCGAAGAGGGCCTTCGCACCCTCTATGCGTTTCGCAACGACCTGCGTGGCTATTCGCGCCTGCTCACCTTCGTACAGGGCATCCACATCCCAGCCATCCTGTGGCTCATCCGTCTGTGGCACCGTCTGTTTGGGGCACAAGAAAGGCGGAATCTTTGTGGATTCCGCCCTCATCTCTCTCTCTTTAAAATATATCGCTTGGGTTATTACCTTAGCTTAGTCCACAGTGAGCGCTGAGAAGGTGAGCTTCTCGTAGCCCTCAAAATCGTCGAACTGGATCTGGAAGTTCGCATACTGGTAGTAGTTACCACCGGTATTGTGCGTATCCTTCAGCGAGTTGCTCTTGGCCAGTGTGTTCAGAATCTGATTATACACCACCTTGTCGTTGTTGTCATCAGGAATCTGAATAGCCATCGAGGTAACAACGCCGCCTTCAATCTTATAAGTGTAGTCACCAGCCGCATAGAGCTGGAAATCGTCGGTCTCCAGAATAGTCTCAAGTTCACCTACCTTCTCCACGAGTTCATCGTATGTCAGGTTCACGTGTGTGATGGGCACGCGGTTCTCGTCGAGTTTGATATAAGTGGTGTCACACTCGTTGGTGACTTGATTCTCTTCAGCATAGCTCATGATAGGCCCCATCATCAGGGCTACCAATAAAATCGTAATCTTTTCTCTCATCTTCATATCAATTCATCTCTATTTCATGGTGCAAAAGTAACGATTTATAATCGACCTACCAAACGTTTTTGGCTAAAAATTCATAAAATAACCACCTGAAGGCTACTTTTTGACAAAAATCAAGCCTCAGGTGGTTACAATTTGCAATTAAAAGCGCTATTTTACGCTCAAATTATCTGATAGGGCGTATCGCGAAGGTAAAATCATAGTCCTGGCAGGGCACCATGTACTCAGCGCGTGGCCATGCTCCCCATGAGTTCACACAGCCCAGTCCCATCTGTCGCTGCTGGATGTGCACCTGTGTCTGGGCACGCTCCACGAGGTCGCCCGAGTGGCGGCCTATCTTCTTATCCTTGGTCACGCCGTCGTCCAGGTCCTCAGTAAGGAATTTCAGGGCGCTGGCCTCCATGGGTGCGTTGCTATAGAACTCCAGTCCGCAGCCCTTGTCATCCAGCACACGGAACCAGCGCACATCAGTGTGGTTACCCGACTCCTGCGGACGCACGTAAGGATAGTACTCATCCTTTACCTTGGCGCCATACACGCCCAGGAACTCGCTCGAGTTACGGTCTATGTAGTTCTCCACCGGTCCGCGACCATAGTAGCTGATGGCGTCGAATCCCTTCGGCATCTGCAGCTGCATGCCATAGCGGAACATGGGGGCCACCTTGGCATCCTTGTCGGCATTGAGCTGCTCACGCACGATCACCTCTCCCTCGGCAGTCAGCGTATAGGTCATGGTGAGTGTGGCTTTCACCTCAGGCATCTCGAAGGTCGAGGTCACGGTATTGCCATTCACTTTCACACCCTGAAGTTTCATCTGTGGGTTCTTCCACACGCCCAGCTTGTTCTGCAAGCCAGCGCCGTAGTCGTTATCGGTAGGTGCGCGCCAGAACTCAGGCAGCACCGACTGGCGATCCTGCAGCATCTCGCGGCCGTCCACATCCAGATAGTCTATCCAGCCTGTCCACTTGCCAATGGTCAGTGTGGTGCCGGCAGCCTCCAGCTTCACGTAGCTCTCAGTCTCCTCCTGCTGCACGCTGGCCTTCTCAGCCTTCAGCTCAGGCCACTGGTAGGCGTTCAGCACAAACTGCTGTCGTGCCATCACCTGTCCCTGAGCCACCAGCGGCTGTGCCTCCTTGCTCTTGAACTGGAAGGTCACCAGCAGCTCCTGGTCGCCATGGTGTCCCAGCACGCGTGCGATGGTCTGCTTCAGCGCCTCGTCGGTGATCACCTTACGCTGCTGTGGAGCAATGCCGCTGATATCTATCTTACCGCCATGGCCAAAGGTCATACCAGCCGGACGGTCGCCACCGTGATGATGGCCCTTGCCCGCTGTGGCACCACCCACAAACCATACCAGCTCCAGGTCGTCGAGCGTCTTGAAGAAGTTCTCGTTGTACACCTCGAAACGACCCTCCTTCAGCCCCTTGTCGCTCACCCACACGTTCTGGTAGTAGTAGCCCACCTCGTGTGCATGCGGGTTCAGTCTTCTGTCAGGAGCGATGAGTCCGTTGCAGTTAAAGTTGTGGTCGCTGGCAGGATAGCGTCCGTAGTCGCCGCCATAGGTAAAGATCTCCTTACCAGTGGTGCTGTTCTTGTCGCGCAGTCCCTGGTCCACAAAGTCCCAGATATAGCCGCCCTGGTATTTCGGATACTTGCGGATGATATCCCAGTACTCCTTGAATCCGCCCATCGAGTTACCCATGGCGTGCGCATACTCACACTGTATCAGCGGACGTGGATTGTCGCCCTTGGCATAGCGCTCGCAGTCCTCGTAGCCATAGTACATAGGACAGAAGATATCCGTCTTGCCGTTCTGTCGGGCCTGCTCAAACTGGCAGGGACGTGTCTTGTCATACGCCTTCACCCAGTCATAGGCCTTCTCAAAGTTAGGACCGTAGCCAGCCTCGTTACCCAGGCTCCACACAATGATGCTGGGGTGGTTCTTATAGGTTATCATGTTACCCTCCTGTCGCTCAATGTGCATCTTCTCAAAGTCAGCGCGCTTGGCGAGTGTGCCCTCACCATAACCCATGCCGTGACTCTCCAGGTTGCTCTCTGCTGTCAGGTAGATACCATACTCATCGCAAAGGTCGTACCAGCGTGGGTCGTCAGGATAGTGGCAGGTGCGCACCGCGTTGATGTTCAGCTGCTTCATGATCTTGATATCCTGTATCATACGTTCCACGCTCACGATATAGCCACCGTCGGGGTCCAGCTCATGGCGGTCGGCACCCTTGATCAGGATGGGCTGTCCGTTAATGAGCAGCTGTCCGCCTTTGATCTCGATATGACGGAATCCCACTTTCTTCTTCACCACCTCGAGGGTCTTGCCAGCCTGCTTCAGTGTCAGCTGCAGTGTATAGAGGTTTGGTGTCTCAGCCGTCCAGGCCTTGGCGCCAGGCACGGTAGCCTTCAGTCCCTCAGCCACCAGGTTGCCGGCAGCGTCGAAGAGCTTTGCCTGCACCTGTGCCTTGCCGGCCAGCTTCACGTCCACGTTCAGCAAGCCGTTGCCCTGCACGTAGTCCTGTCCGATGGTGATATCCTGTATGTGTACCTTTGGTGTGGCATAGAGATACACCTCACGTGCGATACCTGTGAATCGCCAGAAATCCTGGTCCTCCAGGTAGCTGCCGTCACACCAGCGCATCACCTGCATGGCTATCAGGTTCTTACCGGCCTTCAGGTACTTGGTGATATCAAACTCAGCAGCCACCTTCGAGTCCTCGCTGTAGCCCACGTATTTGCCGTTCACCCATACTGCCAGGTTGCTGGTGGCACTACCCACGTGGAAGAACACCTGCTGTCCCTTCCAGTCCTTGGGCAGGTCGAAGGTGCGTCGGTACGAGCCGGTATAGTTGTTCGTCTCACCGATATAGGGTGGTTCGCTCTTAAAGGTGGTACTCCAGGCATAGCCCATATTCTTGTAGATCTTGTCGCCATAGCCCTCTATCTCAAAGAGTCCTGGAACGGGGAAATCCACCCATTCCGAGTCGTCGTATTTCAGGGCATAGAATCCCTTGGGCGCATCCTGGTGGTTCTTCACGAAGTTAAACTTCCATTTACCCTCCATCGAGAGGAATCGTGCCGACTGTTCCTTCAGTCCTTTCGCCTTGTCCTCGTTCTCAAAGGCAAAGAAATGCGCATGTCTTGGCACACGGTTCTGCTGGTTCACCAGCGGATCTTTCCACACTGGTGCTTTCTGTGCGCTGGCCATGCTGAAGGCCCCGCACATCATCAGTAATAATAGTTTCCTAGTCATACAATTGTAATACAAATAATTGATTTAAATTAATAATTTGGTGCAAAGATACATTTCTTTTTTTATATATACCCTATTATTTCCTAAAAGAAAAGTTAAATGTGTATTTTTACACTTATCGAGATGCCAGGGGATACAAAAAAAAGAGGTCAGCATCCTTGGGTGGATGCTAGCCTCTTTGTATTTGCTTCGTGATATAAGCAGCAGGGCTTACTTGTTCTGTGCAGGTGCAGCAGGAGCGTCGGCAGCAGGCGCATCAGCAGCAGGAGCGGCCTGCTTGGGCTGCTGGCTGGCACCGAAACCAGGCAGGTTGTTAGGATTGGTAGCAGGTGCCTGATAGTTCTCCATCACTGAGCTCTCACCACCAGCCTGAGGTACAACATAAGCGCAGCAAACGCTTACAAATACCATGAAACCAGCGAGGAACCATGTTGCTTTCTCGATGAAGTCGGTGGTCTTGCGAACACCGCCAATCTGATTATAACCTGAGAACTGAGAAGCCAGACCGCCTCCCTTTGACTCCTGAATGAGCACAATGCCGATCATCAGCACGGCTGCAATCACGATAAGAATTACAAATAATGTGTACATTTTTTTATTTATTTTTTTTGTTATTATTTACTATTAATTTCTCTAAGAAACGTATCTGATCTGCAAAGTAAGCATTTTTTTTCGGAATTTGCAAACTTAATCGCTGAATAATTTCCAAAGCTTTCGAATATCTTCCTTGTTTGATATAAATTCGTGCCAAAGTTTCTGTAAAATACTCACTTCCAACCTCATTTTCGCTGGACTGAGGCTCTGGTTCGGGCTCCGGACGGTATTCGGGCTCATCGCGAAGCTGGAAGCCACCATTGTCATTATTTATGAACGAATCTATAAGGTCCTGTCCGAACATCTTCGGCATCTCGCCAGGGAGCTCCTGCGTGCCCTCGGGTTCCACATCCATGAGGTAGGCCACATAGTCAACAGCGGCATCGGCAGGGGTGGGTTTGCGCTTGGGTTTGCCCATCTCTGGCTGCGCATCCTCAGGAATCTGATCAAGGAAATTGTCGATGAGCAGCGAGGTACGATCCACCTTGCCCACCGATGGGGCGGCAGCCTTTGCGCCGGCAGTGCTCTTGGCCATGCCACGATACTCGTAATGACGGCCCTCAATCATCCGGAACAGCACACGGCGGTCGGTGATGAAGGCAGAGGCACGGCGCAGCTCCTCGTCGAAGGTGGGGTCGTGGAGCAGATAGAGGTTCTGCAACAGCAGCAAACGGGCGGTCTGAAAATAGGGATAGAGCGCCAGCAGCGAGCGCAGCTCATAGAGCGACTCGCGGTCCATCCGCTCAGGATGATTGATGAGTTCGGTAATTCTATCCATAGAAGTGTTGCAACTACCAGTTGGCTACTGTACGGTTGAAGATCTGCTCGCAGATGTCGCGCACCATCTTGGTGACCAGCTCGTCCTGCACGCTGTTGAGCGACAGGGTGGTCTCGTAGCTCTGGCTGGCGGTAAACTGCTCCTCAAAATCCTCTTTATGGTTCTTATTATTCTTAAAACGCACGTTAACGGTCATGGTGAGCTCAGTCATGGCTGAATAGCCCTCGGCACTCACACTCTTGTTGCGCTGCTCGTAGCGCGTAATCTCGCCCTCTATCTGCAGGTCGCCATTCCTACGCACCTGCTCCAGGCGGGTGTGATTAGCAAACTGATCCTTGAGCTGCGTGTTGAACATCGGTCCCATGGGTCCCCACACATAGCTGCTGCGGATGGGGAACTCGGCTATCTGGATGGTCTTGGTCTTCGAATAGTCGATGCTGGCACCATTGAACGAATAGCTCACGGAGCAGGAAGTCAGGCATAGGGTACAGAGTGCCGTGAACAGTAGCATCACGCTGCCTACCATCCACTTTCCATACCATCTCTTTGCTACTATCTTCTTCATATCACTTTTCACTTCTCCAGTCCGTATTGTTTAAGTCTGCGATAAAGGGTGCGATCACTGATACCCAGCTCCTGAGCGGCTTTCTTGCGATTGCCATGATTGCGCTCCAGCGCCTTCTCGAGCATCTGCTTGCCCAGGTCGTTAAGATTGAGGCTCTCGGGCTCCTTGACGGGCTCGATATACTCCTCGGCCTCGGCATCAACCACGGGCGAGAGCGGCGGGGTGCTCACTGTGCGAACGGTGGGCATCGTGCCGGCGATAGGTGCCGGCAGGGGATCGATGGCTGCAGGCTTGTTGGTCTGCACATCGTCGAGCTGCTTCTTCAGTGCGCTCATCTCACGACGCATATCGTTCACATTGCCGCGCAACTCAAACAGGATTTTATACAGGATCTCGCGCTCGTTCTCGAAACTGTGGTCGCCACTACCCTCGCGCTGAATGGTGGCCAACTGGGTGGTCTCCTGATCATGAGGGATAAACTGGCTGAGCGCCTGGGCTGTGATGAGCCGCTCGGGCGAGAGCACCGATATCTGCTCTGTGATATTCTTGAGCTGGCGCACGTTGCCCGGCCACTTGTAGTGCATAAGGAGCTGCTTAGCGCCCTCGTCGAGCACCACACGGTCCATCTTGTATTTCTCGGCCATCTGCAGGGCAAACAGTCGGAACAACAGGATGATATCCTCGCCACGCTCACGCAGAGGGGGCATCTGGATGGGTATCGAGTTGAGGCGATAGTAAAGGTCCTCGCGGAAGCGACCCTCACTGATGGCCTGTCGGATATTCACATTGGTAGCGGCCACGATGCGTACATCGGTCTTGCGGATCTCGGTGCCGCCCACAGGGATATACTCACCTGTCTCGAGCACACGCAACAGGCGTGCCTGGGTGGCCAGGGGCAGTTCGCCCACCTCATCGAGGAACAGGGTGCCCTTGTTGGCTACCCCAAAATAGCCTGGCGAATCGTTGATGGCGCCGGTATAGGAGCCCTTGACATGGCCAAAGAGCTCGCTGTCGATGGTGCCCTCGGGGATGGAACCGCAGTTGATGGCAAAATACTTCTCACGGCGACGGGGCGAATTGTCGTGGATCACACGGGGGATAATCTCCTTACCCACACCGCTCTCACCGATGATGAGCACACTGAGGTCCGTGGGCGCAACCTGGAGGGCTACGTCGAGCACGTGGTTCAATGCGTCGCAATTGCCAACGATATTGTACCGCTGTTTAATCTGTTGAAGTTCGTTTGTCTTCATTGAGCTGACAAAATTACATATTTTTTCTGAAACATCTGCAATTTTGGCAGAATTTTTAACGCAAATTACCCTTCTTTCCGATCGAGCTTGATTAAAAGCAAGCCAATGGCGGTCCAAATGAGCTCGCGCAGGCGCACCAGCAGCGCCACGAAGATGCCGGCATTGGCAGTCATGCTGAGTCCTTCGGTCGACATGAGGAATCCGCCCTCACGGCCACCCAACTGCAGGGGCATGAAGAACAGCATGTTGGCAAACAGCGTGGTGAAGGCATAGATGAGGATGCACTGGGGTATAGACACACCCGGCATGATGACCAGCAGGATGAAATAGATCTCGAGGGTTGAGAACAGACGGCACAGCAGCTCGAGCACCACCGCCATGGTAAAGGTGCGGGGGTTCTGATTATGGAGTGCAGCAATCTGCTGGTCAATCTCAGAGAGTTTCTCCCTGTTCTGCTCAATGAAGGGTCCCGCCCACTTCTTGATCATGGGGAAGTGGTTCAGGATGTTCATGCCCGTCATGGCGATGCCGCGCTTGTAGCCACGCAGGAAGAACCAGATGGCCAGCGATGCCACACCCGCGATGATGGGCAGCAGGATATAGGTGATGGGCGTCATCTTCTGGGTCAGGATGTAAAGGGGCACACTGAGCAGCCAGAACCAGAAGTGGCTGTAGATATGGGTCATCACATAGAGGATGACACTCGACGAGGCGCGCTGGGTGCCCACCTTGGGCGACAGCGTCATGATGCGATAGGGCTCGCCGCCCATCAGTCCGCCGGGCGTGGCGTAGTTGAGCGCAAAGCCCGAGATGGTAATCTTATAGAGCCACCAGAAGCCCACCTTGCATTTGCGGCACACCCCCTGCTCATTGCCAATGGTATCGATGATGAGATACCACGAGGCGGTGTTAAGGGTGTAGAGCACGCCCCACAGGGCAATCACTGCCAGGAACCAATAGCCGGCATGGCACACGCCCTGCCACGCCTGACGGAAGTCGAGCTGGGATGCCATGATAATGAGCACCACCAGACCAAACAGAAAGAAGCCATTCTGGTATTTCTTATTCATCGCTCAGCAGTATGGGGTTTACTTGAACACATCCTTGGCACGGGGCATGGCAAAACGGGCCTTGTCGCCATCCTCACGTTTCTCGTGATACAGTTTGGGCAGCGGACTCTTCAGCGGCTCATCGTAAACCAGGCGATGGCGATACATATCCACGGCCGTATAGATGGCCTGACGCAGCGAGGTGGCACTGGCCACACCCTGTCCGGCAATCTCGAACATCGGACCATGGCTGGGCGTGGTGCACACCACAGGCAGACCGGCCTTGACCAGCACGCCATACTCGGGCGAGAGGGTGTCGAAAGGCTGCTGCGCCTGCTCATCGCACATCGCCAGCACGCCGTCAAACTGTTCGTACTGGTGGTTGGCAAAGAATGCCTCAGCGGCATAGGGACCAAAGGCCTGTACACCCTGTTTCTCCATCTCGGCCACAGCAGGGCCTATCAGGTGCTCCTCCTCGTCGCCAGGCTGCGCGTTGATGGCCAGCACAGCGATGCGGGGGATGTTCACACGGAAGTCGCGCTTCAGGCTCTGGTTAAACTGTACGCCCTTAGCGGCGATATTCTCGGTGGTGACATGCTGTGCCACCTCTGCCAGGGGCTGATGAGGGGCCACCAGACCGATGCGCACCCGCTCGCTGAGCATGATGGTGAGCGACTTATCGGCAGGATTGGGGGTGTTGTTGGGCACCACAGGTCCCAGCACCAGGGCGTCGAAGAGGCCGTTTTTCAGGTCTTCCTTGGCACGCAGGGCAGCCCGCTTGCCAGCATGATGGCTCTCCTCTGTGGGCTGACCGAAGTCCACCTGCACCTCGTCGTCGATAGCGGCAATCAGGTTCACACGGCCGTCGCGCGCCTCAGCAGCATCGTTGATGATGTTGAGGGGGGCGTCGATGCCCAGCGCCTTACGCTGGAAGGCAGCCAGTTTGGGCGAGCCATATATAATAGGTGTACACGTGTCAAACATCATGGGGTCTTCGAAAGCACGAAGGATGACCTCATAGCCAATGCCGTTGGTATCGCCATGCGTGATGGCTACACGAATCTTCTTATCCATAGATATTATTTACAATTTTTACAATTTACTATTTACCATTTTCTTCCATTTTCGCCGTCGAGAGCAGACCGCAGGCGGCAAAGATATCCTGGCCGCGCGAGGCACGGATGGTGGTGAACACGCCATGGGCGGTGAGGTAGTCGCGCAGCGCCTCCATGCGCTTCTCATCGGCGCCGGGCAGATCCACATCGGGAATCTCGTGGAAACGGATCAGGTTCACCCTGCAGTCAAGGCCACGCAGCAGCTTCACTATCTCGCGGGCATGCATGGTGGTGTCGTTCAGACCAGCGAAACAGATATACTCGAACGAGCAGCGACGCTGGTGGGCAAAGTCATACTGCTTGAGCAGCTCCACCACCTCGGTGATCGACATCTGGCGCTCGGCAGGCATGAGCATCCGGCGCTGCTCAGGCAGCGGCGAGTGCATCGAGATAGCCACGTGGCACTCGCTCTCGTCGAGGAAACGCTTGAGCTTGTTTTTCACGCCCACACTCGACACGGTGATACGGCGCGGACTCCACGCATAGCCCCAATCGGCTGTGAGCACCTGGGTGGCACGCAGCACGGCATCCAGGTTATCCATGGGCTCACCCTGCCCCATGAACACGATATTGGTGAGCGACTCGCGCTCAGGCAACGCATAGATCTGGTTCAGGATATCGCCTGGGGTGAGGCTACCCGAGTAGCCCTGTTTGCCCGTCTGACAGAACAGGCAGTTCATCTTGCAGCCCACCTGGCACGACACGCAGAGCGTGGCGCGATCGCCATCGGGGATATAGACTGTCTCCACAAAATGGCCGCCAGCCACAGGAAACAGGTATTTGATGGTACCATCCACCGAGCGCTGACAGTCGAGCGGCGCCATGCTGCCCACCTGGTAGGCGGCACCGAGCTTCTCGCGGTTCGCCTTCGAGATATTGGTCATCTCGTCGATGCTCCCCACGTGCTGCTGGTACAGCCACTTGGCTATCTGGCCGGCAGTGAACTTGGGCATTCCCAGCTCCGCCACCACCTGCTGCAACTCGCTGAGCGACATGCCTAATAATACCTTCTTTTCGTCGTACATCTTTACTTTTTTGGGTGCAAAGGTAGAAAAAAAACTTGAAATATTTGGTTTTCTCGGAAAATATTACGAATTTTGCGCTTTAATAAATGACTAATAACAGATAATGAGAGAAAAAATAGACTGTTTCTTGCCTTGCAGCAACCTGGAGTCAGCACGTGATGTGGTACGACAGATCAAAGGCAGCAAGACCATCCAACATATCGCACTGCTGGTGAACCAGCCGCTGGGAGAGATCCACGACGACACCGTTTGCAACTGCCAGCAGATAGTAGTGAAAAACCTGACAAGCACCAGCACGCTGAAAGCAGTGGCAGCCCACGTGAAAGCCGAATACGCCCTGTTGCAGATCCGTCCCCGCCAGATACAGATGGTCAAGGGGTCGCTCGACCGTATGCTGCGCATCGCCACCGACTCGGATGCCGCCATGATCTATGCCGACCACTACGACCTGATCGACGGCCAGCTGCAGCCCCACCCCGTGATCGACTATCAGATCGGTAGCATCCGCGACGATTTCGACCTGGGCTCGCTCATCCTGGTCAAGACCTCGCTGCTGCGCGCCTTTGCCCAGCAGGCCGATGCCCACCAGTACCAGCACGCCGCCGTCTATGCGCTGCGCCTGTTCCTGAGCCGTGAGGGCCGCATCTTCCATATCAACGAGAAGCTCTATACCGAGCAGGAGACCGACACCCGCACCTCGGGCGAGAAGCAGTTCGACTATGTGAACCCGCGCAACCGCGAGGTGCAGATAGAGATGGAGCACGCCGCCACAGCCCACCTGGCTGCCATCGGCGCCAAGATCGACCCCACCTTCTATCGCCGTCCCGACTTCAACGAGCAGGAGTTCGACGTCGAGGCATCGGTGGTGATCCCCGTCTTCAACCGCGAGAAAACCATCTGCGACGCCGTGACCAGCGCCTTGAGCCAGAAAACCAAGTTCAAGTTCAATGTCATCGTGGTCGACAATCACTCCACCGATGGCACCACCGAGCTGCTGCGCAGCTATCACGACGAGCGCCTCATCCATATCATCCCCGATCGCTACGACCTGGGCATTGGCGGCTGTTGGAACACCGCCATCCACGACGACCGCTGCGGCCGCTTTGCCGTACAGCTCGACAGCGACGACCTCTACTCGTCGCCCAAGACCCTCCAGCAGATCGTCGACGCCTTCTACAAGCAGCATGCCGCCATGGTGATAGGCTCGTACCGCATGTGCGACTTCGAGCTCAACACCCTGCCGCCAGGCCTCATAGACCACGCTGAGTGGACCGATGAGAACGGCCCCAACAACGCCCTGCGCATCAACGGACTGGGGGCACCACGTGCCTTCTTCACCCCCCTGCTGCGCCAGGTGGGATTCCCCAACACCTCGTATGGCGAGGACTACGCCCTGGGCCTCATCTTCTCGCGCCACTACCGCATAGGCCGCATCTTCAGCGAGCTCTACCTGTGCCGCCGCTGGGGAGGCAACAGCGATGCCGCCCTCTCCATCGACAAGGTGAACGCCAACAACCTCTACAAGGACCAGTTGCGCTCACTCGAGATCCTGGCCCGCCAGCAGATGCTGCAGGGCAAGCAGGACCTCATGAACGACTCGCCCCTCATGCGATTCTTCAACCGTCAGCTCGAGAAATGGGACGATGCCCGTCGCCGCTACCAGGACCTGCGCAATGTGCAGACCCGCGAGCTCCAGCTGGGCACCTCCACCATGAAGGTGCAGTGGAACCCCGCCCGCATCGTGTCCACCGGCGCCCGTATCGACAAGCAGACACTGGCCGAGCGCCCCTGCTTCCTGTGCGAGCACAACCGCCCCAAGGAGCAGGTCAAGAAGCCGTTCGACAGCCAGTACGACCTGCTGGTCAACCCCTTCCCCATCCTGCCCATCCACTTCACCATCCCCTCGGTGAAACACGAACCGCAACTCATCCGCCACACCTATGGCGAAATACATAAGCTGCTGAGCGAATACCCCAACATCCTCGTGTTCTACAACGGACCGAAGTGTGGCGCCTCAGCCCCCGACCACGCCCATTTCCAGGCAGGCACCTCCGGGGTGCTGCCCCTGCAGCTGGCCTGGGGACGTCTGTCGCGCAACCTCCGTCCCCTCGTCAAGCTCAACGACGAGGAGGGCATCTCGCTCATCGAGGAGTATCCCTGCCCCGCCCTGCTCATCCATAGCAAGTCGGAGTATGGCGACCAGCAGCTGTTCCTCCGTCTCTACGAGTCGCTGCCCCTCCCCGAGGGCGAGCCTGAGCCCATGATGAACATTGTGAGCTGGCGCCATGAGTCCGACTACTACTCGGTGGTGTTCCTGCGCGAGAAGCACCGTCCCGACTGCTATTACCAGAGCGGCGACGAGCAGTTCATCATCTCGCCGGGCGCCCTCGACATGGCAGGCCTCTTCGTCACCCCCCGTCAGGAGGATTTCGAGCGCCTCACCCCCGAGCGCGCCCTCGCCATCCTCAACGAGGTGTCGCTCAAACCCGAGGCCCTGCAGCAGGTCATCGACCG
>JAEEGK010008712.1_pt1 | contig 23882 bp, 19 predicted proteins | sample 8958771 | NCBI WGS metagenome assembly JAEEGK01 (sample SAMN16246547, study PRJNA631951) | gut metagenome | biome: gut microbiome; feature: rumen; material: SC-attached | host: Bos | place: Iran: Karaj | collected 2018-10
GTTCAGGGGTAGCCTTCGTCGACAGACGGAGGAAGATATAGGCAGGACGGATCAGTCCACGGGTACCAACGATCTCCTTCGTACGGTCATAGGCGTTTCTGGCCTCTGCCAGCACCTGAGCATCGGTAGTCATTGTGGGCAGCACCTGCTGATCACGATAGAGGGCGAATTCATTCTGGAAGGACGACAAGGTGTCGAGCTTAGCGTCAAGAGCCGCTGCGACTTTCATCTTATAGACAGCATAAAGGTCGGCATACTCCGTGACATTCTTTTTGTCAATCACACCATCGCCATTGTTCTTATTGAAAGAGTATTCAAATTCAGAACGCGTCACATCCACCCCATTGACGGTCATCACCACGGGATCCGTCTGGGCCTTTACAGACAGGATTCCGAAACACAGGGCTACACACAAAAATATCTTTTTCATCTTCAATGTTCACAATGAAAATTAATCGTTAGGTCTTGAATAGTTGGGAGCCTCACTGGTGATGGTGATATCGTGCGGATGACTCTCGTTGACACCGGCATTGGTGATACGAGTGAACTTTGCCTCATGCAGCTTCTCGATAGTGGCAGCACCACAGTAGCCCATGCCAGAACGAAGACCACCTACCATCTGGTAGATCACCTCCTGAACCGTTCCCTTGTAAGGTACGCGACCAGCGATACCCTCGGGCACCAGCTTCTTCACCTCCTTCGTGTCCCCCTGGAAGTAACGGTCCTTCGAACCATGCTTCTGCTCCATGGCCTCCAAAGAGCCCATGCCACGATAGGACTTGAACTTACGACCGTTATAGATAATGGTGTCGCCAGGACTCTCCTCAGTACCAGCCACGAGCGATCCCATCATCACACAGCTACCGCCAGCAGCAAGGGCCTTCACGATATCACCAGAATAGCGCAGTCCACCGTCAGCAATCAGAGGAATACCTGTACCCTTCAACACGCTGTAGACATCATAGATGGCACTGAGTTGGGGAACACCCACACCAGCCACCACACGAGTCGTGCAGATAGAGCCCGGGCCAATACCCACCTTGATGGCATCGGCACCATTATCAATGAGCATCTTGGCAGCTTCACCCGTTGCTACGTTACCTACGACGATATCGATGTTGGGGAAGCACTTCTTGGCCTCCACGAGTTTCTCAATCACAGACTTCGAATGGCCATGAGCCGTATCGATGACGATTGCGTCAGCACCAGCATCGACAAGAGCCTGCATACGATCGAGCGTATCAACAGTCACACCAACACCTGCAGCTACACGCAGACGTCCTTTCTCATCCTTACAAGCCATGGGTTTGTCCTTGGCTTTCGTAATATCCTTATACGTGATCAGGCCTATCAAACGGTTGTCCTTATCAACAACAGGCAGTTTCTCGATCTTGTTCTTCTGAAGGATCTCTGCTGCGGCCATCAAGTCGGTCTGCTGGTGGGTCGTCACAAGATTATCCTTCGACATGATCTCCTCAACGGGACGATCCAGACGACGCTCAAAGCGCAGGTCACGGTTAGTAACGATGCCCACGAGGTGCTTCTCATCATCCACCACGGGGATACCGCCAATATGATACTCCGACATGATGTCGAGCGCCTGAGCCACAGTTGAACCCAGAGGAATCGTCACAGGATCATAGATCATACCATTCTCCGCACGCTTGACGATAGCCACCTGACGCGCCTGGTCCTCGATAGACATATTCTTGTGGATGACACCGATACCACCTTCGCGGGCAATGGCAATAGCCATCTGCGACTCTGTCACCGTATCCATGGCAGCCGTCACAAAAGGCACATTCAACTCAATGTTACGAGAGAAGCGGGTTTTCAACTCTACTGTCTTGGGCAGTACTTCCGAATAAGCGGGAATCAACAGGACGTCATCGAATGTAAGGCCGTCCATCACGATTTTGTCTGCAATAAATGAAGCCATAAAATTACCTTTTTCTTAAATATTGCGTGCAAAGGTACAATTTTTTTGTTGATAGTTGATAGTTTATAGTTTATAGTTGATTACTCTTAGAATAAATTAACTTTATTACTGTGTTAGAGCATATCATCTATAAACTATAAACTTTAAACTATCAACTATAAACTCCAAACTTATCAGTTTGCCATTTCCGAGAGGAACTTGATTCTCACAAGCCGAATCTCATCCTCAGAATACTCGTCACCCAGTTCCTTCTGCGCCACACTGAGACGGTCGGTGTCCGATTCGCAGAAATAATCATAGATATCATCAACATGATCCTCGTCCATCACCTCGTCAAGGAAGTAGTCGATGTTCAGTTTCGTACCGCTATAGACGATGGCCTCCACCTCGTCAAGGAGTTCTTCGAACTCAATGCCCTGGGCTGTGGCAATATCATCGAGTGCTATCTGACGGTCAATACTCTGGATGATCTTCACTTTCAGCATCGACTTCTTGGCAACAGTGCGCACCCGCATATCCACCTGACGCTCAATCTCATTCTCCTCACAATAGTTCCTGATGAGATCGACAAATTCCTTAGCATACGGCTGTTTCACCTTTCCCTCGCCTACGCCCTGGATATTCTTCAGTTCTTCCAGTGTGATAGGATAATCGGTGGCCATCTGCTCCAGCGACACATCCTGGAAGATCACGTATGGCGGACGTTCCAGACGCTTCGACACTTTCTTACGCAAATCACGGAGCATGACACTCAGCGTCGGATCCAACGCACTGATACCTCCCTCACGATCGGGTGACTCGTCGTCATCCGAGAACTCTGCGTCCTTGACGATCATAAACGACTGAGGCGACTTCAGAAATTTCTTACCTGCCGGCGTGACCTTCAGCAGGCCATAGTTCTCTACCTCTTTAAGCAGATAGCCCGCAATCAGCGCCTGACGGATGACAGGATTCCAAATCTTCTCATCTTCATCTGCCCCTGCGCCAAAGGTTTCCAAATCCTCATGGTGATGGGCGAGTATCTCGTCAGTCTCCTTGCCAGTGATGAAGTCGATAACATAATCAGCACGGAAATTCTCCTTGATGTCAATGATAGCCTTCAAGGCAATCACCAGCAGATCCTTGCCCTCGATCTCCGTCTTGGGATGCAGACAGTTATCACAGTTGCCGCAGTTATCCTTAGGATAAGTCTCTCCGAAATAATGCAAGAGCATCTTCCGTCGGCAGATGGAAGTCTCAGCGTAGGCAGCTGTCTCTACCAGGAGCTGTCGCCCGATATCCTGCTCCGCCACAGGCTTTCCTTCCATAAACTTATCCAGTTTCTGCAGGTCCTTATTTGAATAGAAGGCGATGCAGAGTCCCTCACCTCCGTCACGTCCTGCCCTTCCCGTCTCCTGATAATAGCCCTCCAGCGACTTGGGGATATCATAGTGGATCACAAACCTCACGTCGGGTTTGTCTATACCCATGCCAAAGGCAATGGTAGCCACGATTACATCGATATTCTCCATCAGAAAGTCATCCTGAGTCTGGGTACGGGTAGCAGAATCGAGTCCGGCATGATAGGCAGCCGCCTTGATCTCGTTAGCCCTCAGCACCGCTGCCAACTCCTCCACCTTTTTTCTCGACAGACAGTAGATGATACCACTCTTACCTGGATGCTGCTTGATGAACTTGATGATATCCTTATCGACATCCTTGGTCTTCGGCCGCACTTCATAGTAGAGGTTCGGACGGTTGAATGAGCTCTTGAACTCCTTGGCATCTGTCATACCCAGGTTCTTCTTGATATCTGAGCGCACCTTGTCCGTTGCCGTCGCCGTCAGCGCGATGATAGGAGCCTTGCCGATCTCATTGACAATGGGGCGTATACGTCTATACTCAGGACGGAAGTCGTGACCCCATTCTGAGATACAATGGGCCTCATCGACAGCGTAAAACGAGATCTTCACCGTCTTCAGGAACTCCACGTTCTCCTCCTTCGTCAACGACTCTGGTGCAACATAGAGCAGTTTGGTTATTCCATTTTGTATATCGGCTTTCACCTGGTCGATAGCCGCCTTGTTGAGCGATGAGTTCAGATAATGGGCAGTCCCCTCGTGCTCACTGAGGTTTGTGATCACATCCACCTGGTTCTTCATCAAGGCGATGAGAGGCGAGATGACAATGGCCGTACCCTCCATCAACAGCGAAGGCAGTTGATAGCAGAGCGACTTTCCGCCGCCAGTGGGCATCAGCACGAATGTATCGTTACCGTCCAGCAGGTTCTGGATAATCCGCTCCTGATCGCCTTTGAACTTATCAAATCCAAAGTACTTTTTCAGGGCTTCAGTCAGATTCATCTTTTCATTCATATACTTTAGTTATTAGGCTTTACGATTCCAAATGCGACTGTGCAAGCTGCTGGAGGACATAGTCTGGCGTTACGTCAAATTTCTTTACCTTCTGCGAAGGCAGCGAGAACATTGAATCCATCATCACATTCTCCACGATCGAACGTAGTCCACGGGCACCCAGCTTATAGTCCACCGCTTTTTCTACAATGACCTCCAACGCCTCAGGCATGAATTCCAGCTTCACACCATCCAGTTCAAACAGTTTCTGATATTGTTTGATGATTGAGTTCTTGGGTTCCGTCAGGATTTTCTCCAGCGCAGCCTTGTCAAGCGGGTTCAGGTAGGTAAGCACAGGAAGACGTCCGATAAGCTCAGGGATGAGCCCGAAGGATTTCAGATCCTGCGGCTGCACATACTTCATCAGGTCTTTCTTATCTATTTTCTTAACATTCTGCACCGAATTGTATCCCACCACATGCGTATTCATACGTTGGGCGATTTTCCGCTCGATGCCATCGAAGGCACCACCACAGATAAACAGGATGTTCCGCGTGTCTACATGAATATACTCCTGATCCGGATGCTTACGTCCTCCCTTAGGCGGCACATTCACGACCGTACCCTCCAACAGCTTCAGCAGACCCTGTTGCACACCCTCGCCACTGACATCACGGGTGATCGAGGGATTATCGCTCTTACGGGCTATCTTGTCAATCTCGTCAATGAACACGATACCACGCTGGGCAGCCTCCACATTGTAATCAGCCACCTGCAACAGTCGTGTGAGGATACTCTCCACATCTTCTCCAACATAGCCGGCCTCTGTAAAGACGGTGGCATCACAGATGGTGAAGGGCACGTCAAGCAGTTTGGCGATGGTACGAGCCAGAAGCGTCTTGCCTGTACCCGTCGAACCCACCATGATGATATTGCTCTTCTCAATCTCCACACCGTCATCACTCTTAGGCTGCTGTAATCGCTTATAGTGGTTGTACACCGCCACAGAGAGATAGCGCTTGGCCTCATCCTGTCCGATGACATACTGGTCCAGATAATCCTTGATTTCCTTTGGCTTGGGCACTTTGAGTTTCTGCCCCTTTCCGACGCTCGTGCCGGTAGGCGCCGCATTATCGTTCAGGTGCTCCTGCACGATACGGTTGGCCTGCTGTGCACAGTCCTCACAGATGTAGCCATTGATACCAGAGATCAACAGCCTCACCTCCCGTTCACTTCTCCCGCAGAAGCTACACTCCTTCTTCATTTTCATTTCTTCTTCAACACGGTATCGATCATGCCGTAGGCCTTCGCCTCCTCGGCAGTCATCCAATAGTTACGGTCTGAGTCGGCATACACCTTGTCGTAGGGTGTATGTGAATGCTCAGAGATGATGGTATATAGTTCCTTCTTGAATTTCAGGATCTCCTTGGCCTCGATCTCGATATCCGAAGCCTGTCCCTGTACACCACCCAGCGGCTGATGGATCATCACACGACTGTGGGGCAGTGCCGAGCGCTTACCCTCCGTGCCGGCCACAAGGAGGACGGCACCCATCGAGGCGGCCATACCCGTACAGATGGTAGCCACATCGCTGGAGATGAACTGCATCGTGTCGTAGATGCCCAGTCCTGCGGTGACGCTGCCGCCAGGGGAGTTGATATAGATGGAGATATCCTTGCCCGAGTCCACGGAGTCGAGGTACAGCAGCTGGGCCTGCAAGGTGTTGGCCGTATAGTCGTCGATCTGTGTACCGAGGAAGATGATACGGTCCATCATCAGTCGCGAAAAGACATCCATCTGCGTCACGTTCAACTGACGCTCCTCGAGGATATAGGGATTCAGATACTGAGCCTGAGCCTTCATCACCTCGTCGACAGTCAATCCGTCCATACCTAAATGACGGACTGCATACTTTCTAAAATCGTTTCTATCGTTCATAATCTTACTATTTTCGTTATATTTTCCCACAAAAAAGAGCGGTTACCGACCTTTTTCACTTGTGTTTGGGACACAAAGTTACATAAAAAAGTCGATAACCTCTCAAAAAAAGGGGTTATTTTTTCCTAAAAATGCTTATTTTTCTTGCATCTGCTTGTTAAAGTCCTCCAAACTGACCTCTTTCCGGGTCAATTTGACGACAGATTTAAGCTTTTCGACGAGTTTCAGGTCGACGGCACGATCCACGAAGTTTTCCACATTCTCACGCTTCTTCAACTGCTCGTCGGCATAGTTCTCCAGCACCTCATCGGGCACGTTCGACATGCCATACTGTGCGAACTGCTGACGGATGGCATCCTTGGCGACAGCCTTCAGGTCGGCATCCTCCACCTTGACCTCGTTGGCAGCGACGAGCTGCTCTTTGATCAGGTGCCACTTCAGTTCACGGATGCTACCCTCGAAGTTCTTCTCCACGTAGTCGGCACCCTTATCTTGGTTGTTCTGCAACATCACACGCTTCAGCAGAGCCTCTGGGAAGGTCACCTCACCCACCTTCTTCTCCACATAAGCACGAATGTCCATCAGGAACTTATAGTCGCTGTTAGTCTCGAGCTGGGGCTTCAAGGTCTCGGCGATCTTCTCGCGGAAAGCCTTCTCGTCCTTCACCGTTCCCTCACCGAACACACGGTCGAAGAGTTCCTGGTTCAGCTCTGCGGGCTGGAAGTGGCGGATCTCATTGATCTGATAACTGAAGTCGCTGGCCAGATCCTTCACGTCGTCCTTCTGCACCTTCAGCAGGGCAGCCACCTCGGCATCGTTGTCGGGATAGGCCTTCTTGGGATTGAAGGTGATGACATCACCCTTCTTGGCACCGTCGAAGAGCTTGCGCTGCTTCTCGTCCTTGACATAGGCAGGCATAATCATGGCAGCCTCGTTGGCAAGACCACCTTCCTTCGTGCCACCCTTCTCGTCGAGCTCACGCAGCTCACCAGTCAGCGTATCGTTGCCGCTGAAGGTCTCTGCCTCCTTGAACTCACCAGCCTGTGAGCAGTACATCTGCACCTGGTCGTCAACGAGCTTATCGTCTACCTTGATGTCGTAATAGGTGATCTTATCCTTGTCTGTCAGCTCAGCCTTCATCTCAGGAGCCACGGCGATGTCGAACACAAACTCCAACTCGCCCTCCTTCTCGAAGTCCTGGGGTTTCTGCTTCTCCTGGTTCGGCAGGGGCTCACCCAGCATCTGGATCTTGTTCTCCTGGATATAGCCATAGAGCTTTTCACTGATCAAGCGGTTCACTTCCTCCACCTTCACGGCGGTGCCATACTGGCGCTTGATCATTCCCATAGGCACCTGACCTGGACGGAATCCAGGAACCTGAGCCTTCTTACGATAGTCTTTCAGTGTCTTCTCAACCTTCTCCTGATAGTCTGCGGGCTCAATGACCATCGTCATCAGGCCATTGATTTTATCAGGGCAATCAAATGTAATTTTCATCTTTCTATATACCTTATTATATTATATAATCAAATTTTTGGGGTGCAAAGGTAGTTATTTTTTTGTTTATGGTTTGCAGTTTACGGTTTACAGATGATCACTTTTATAGATAATTAACTAAATAAGAGCCTCCGCTTCTTCCTTGGCCTTACGTTCCTCTTCCAACAACTGGAAGTCCTTCTTACGCAGTACGAACGAGGTGGTGAGGTATTTCTCACGGACAATCTTGTTCTCCGCCAGTTCCTCAGGCGAGCCCTGGAAGAGGATGCGACCCTCGAACAGCAGATAGGCACGATCGGTGATGGTCAGCGTCTCATCCACGTTATGGTCTGTGATCAGGATACCGATATTCCGGTATTTCAGCTTCCAGACGATCTGCTGGATATCCTCCACGGCGATGGGATCCACACCGGCAAAAGGTTCGTCGAGCATGATAAACTTCGGTTCGATGGCTAGACAACGGGCTATCTCCGTCCTACGGCGTTCACCTCCCGAGAGCTGGTCACCCTTGTTTCGTCGCACCTTACCCAAACGGAACTCCTTGATAAGCTCTTCCAACTTCTCCAGCTGGTAGTCACGCGGTTTACCTGTCATCTCCAGCACAGAAAGGATATTGTCCTCGACACTCATCTTACGGAACACGCTCGCCTCCTGTGCCAAATAGCCGATACCCGCACGGGCACGCTTATACACAGGATACTTCGTCACCTCCTCGTCGCCCAGGTAAATATGTCCGCCATTGGGCACGATCAAGCCTGTGGTCATATAGAACGAGGTGGTCTTACCGGCACCATTGGGCCCCAGCAGACCCACAATCTCACCCTGCTTCACATCGAAGCTCACATCGTTCACCACGGTTCGCTTCCCATACCGTTTGATGAGACCCTCCGTACGCAGCACCAACCGTTCTTCCGGCTGCGCTGCCATGCTGATCGTCTCCTGATTCGTCTCCTGATTCATACGAACTTTTTCTTTTTCGACCGCAAAGTTACTCATTTTCAGCGAAAAGTACTGTCGTTTAACTCCCTTTAACTCCATTATCTCCATTAACTCCCCAAAATTGTTGTACCTTTGCACGCGTAAAGAAGAATCAAGGATGAAACAGTATATCGAAAGATTATCACTCCTATGGTCAGTCTCAGCCATCCTTTTATGTCTGATGCTGACGGCCTGTTGCAAGGACGACGATGACGACGAGGCACCCAGCACCCGCACAGTGATTGTCTACATGTCTGGCGAAAACAGACTGTCGTCATGTGCCGCCGCTGACCTGGAAGAGATGAAGGAAGGTTCGAAGTTGATCGACGGAAACGACAACCTGGTGGTGTGGTACGACCGTGCGAAGAAAGACGAGCTGCCCTGGCTGGCCCGTATCAAGAACGGTGTGCTGACAGATTCTGTGTCGATTGTCGATCTGGGCATCAGCGAGAAGGATGAGCAGTCGAGCGATCCACACATCTTTGAAAAGGTGCTCACCTACGCCGTCAGCCACTACCCCGCCACCGAGGGCTACGGCCTTGTGCTCTGGGGCCACGCTGCAGGATGGACCGTCCAGGACTCCATCGCCTACAGCCGCGGCTACGGCGTCGACAATGGCCGTAACGACCCCTACAGCGACAATGGTCCCTGGCTGAACATCCCCACCATCCGGAAGGTGCTTGAGAAGCTGCCGAAACTGACGTTCATCTTTGCCGACTGCTGCAACTTCATGTGCCTGGAGACACTCTACGAACTGCGTAACGTCACCGACTATGTCATCGGCTCACCTGCCGAGATTCCCGACGACGGTGCCCCCTATGAGACCGTGGTGCCCGCCATGTTCGACCGCAAGGCCATCACCACCTCGATACTCGACCGCTACAGCGCCCGTTACCCCAACTACCTGCCGTTGTCTGCCGTGAAGACCAGCGAGATGGAAGCTGTGGCCCAGGCCACTCGCACGGTGATGGAGGTCATCCGCCAGCAGCAAGACAGCGAATATGCCGACATGACCGGCACCATCCACTACTACTACGACGGCAGCGGCTACTCACCCTTCAACCCTGCTTATAACATCTTCTACGACGCGGGCGACTTCGTGCGCTCCCATGCCCCGGAGGCCGACTATAAGAAGTGGCGCGAGGTACTCGACCGTGCCGTCATCGACAAGCGCATTTCCACCAGTTGGGAGACCAACAAGAGTTGGTATAAATTCTACAACGACTTCACCATGACGGAAGAGAAGTTCCACGGTGTGTCGATGTTCGTGCCCCAAGCCGGTGGTCTCTATAGTAATTATAACCGCGACATACAGAAATTCGCATGGTATACAAATATCTTCTGATCCTCGGACGCTACCTGATGCTCATGGGCCGTGTATTCTCGGTGCCTGAGCGCATGCGCATGTTCTTCAAATCGTATGTGAAGGAGATGGCGCAGCTGGGTGTCAACTCCATCGGTATCGTCCTGCTCATCTCGTTCTTCATCGGAGCGGTCATCTGCATCCAGATGAAACTGAACATCCAGAGTCCCTGGATGCCGCGCTGGGTCTCTGGCTACACCACGCGTGAGATCCTGCTGCTCGAGTTCTCCAGCTCCATCATGTGTCTCATCCTTGCAGGAAAGGTAGGCTCTAACATCGCTTCCGAGCTGGGCACGATGCGCGTCACCCAGCAGATCGACGCCCTGGAGATCATGGGTGTCAACTCCGCCAGCTACCTCATCCTGCCGAAGATCATGGGCATGCTGACCATCATGCCGTTCCTCGTGATCTTCTCCTCCGCCACGGGCATCCTCGGTGCCTATGCCACCGCCTACGTGGGCCATGTGCTGCCCCCCGACGACCTGACACTGGGCCTGCAACACGACTTCAAGCCCTGGTTCATGTGGATGTCGATCATCAAGAGCCAGTTCTTCGCCTTCATCATCTCCAGCGTGCCGGCCTTCTGCGGCTATACCGTCGAGGGCGGCAGCGTGAACGTGGGTAAGGCCTCTACCGATGCCGTTGTCACCTCCAGCGTGTTAATTCTCTTCAGCGATGTCTTCCTAACCCAGTTGCTGTCATGATAGAAGTCAAGAACCTATATAAGAGCTTTGATGACAAGGAGGTGCTGAAAGACATCAGCACAGTGTTCGAAGACGGCAAGACCAACCTCATCATCGGCCAGAGCGGCTCGGGTAAGACGGTGCTGATGAAGAACCTTGTGGGCCTGCTCGACCCCACCAGCGGCGAGGTGCTCTACGACGGACGCGACTTCGTGGGCATGTCGAAACGCGAGAAGGTGATGATGCGCCGCGAGATGGGCATGATCTTCCAGAGTGCCGCCCTCTTCGACTCGCTGACAGTGCTTGAGAACGTCATGTTCCCGCTCGACATGTTTTCAGCGATGACGCTGCGTGAGCGCACAAAGCGCGCCATGGACTGTCTGGACCGCGTGAACCTCGTCGGGGCCGAAGAGAAATTCCCCGGCGAGATCTCAGGCGGTATGCAGAAGCGCGTCGCCATCGCCCGTGCCATCGCCCTCAACCCCAAGTACCTCTTCTGCGACGAGCCCAACTCCGGCCTCGACCCGAAGACCTCACTCGTCATCGACGACCTGCTGCAGGGCATCACCCGCGAGTTCAACATCACCACCATCATCAATACCCACGACATGAACTCCGTGATGGGTATCGGCGAGAACATCATCTTCATCTACGAAGGCCACAAGGAGTGGCAAGGCGTGAGCAGTCAGATCATGCATTCCGAAAACACCCGCCTTACCGACTTCATCTTTGCCAGCGACCTGCTGAAGAACATGCGGCAGTTAGTGTTAGACAAAGAACGCCTCAGCAAATGAAAGACTGTATTCTGATTCTGAGCGGCGGCATGGATTCCGTCACGCTGCTTTACGACTACCAAGAGCGCATCGCATTGGCCATCTCTTTCGACTATGGCTCAAACCACAATGCGAAGGAGATACCCTTTGCCAAGATGCATTGTGAGCGATTAGGCATTCCCCATGTGGTCATTCCCCTCGATTTCATGCCCAAATATTTCCACAGTTCGCTGTTGGAAGGCTCCGAGGCCATCCCTGAAGGGCATTATGCCGATGAGAACATGAAGTCGACGGTGGTGCCTTTCCGCAATGGCATCATGCTGGCCATTGCCACAGGAATGGCCGAGAGTCGTGAGCTGCAATATGTGATGATGGCCAATCATGGGGGCGACCACACCATCTACCCCGACTGCCGTCCAGAGTTTGTCGAGGCCTTCGACGGTGCTGCCCATGCAGGAACCTATAACGGCGTGCATCTGCTTTCGCCCTACTGCAACATGACCAAAGGCCAGATAGCAGCCAGAGGCAAGGAGTTAGGCATCAACTATGCAGAGACCTGGTCGTGCTATAAAGGCGGCGATAAACACTGTGGTCGTTGCGGCACCTGCGTCGAACGCCGTGAAGCCCTCGCCGAAGCCGGCATCCCAGACCCCACGGACTACGAGTCTTGAGTTTATTCCAACAGAGCGTTACAGCGTTACACCGTTACAGTTCTAAAAACAGGGTTAGGATTAGACTCTGATTTACTTTATATTTATATATACTTATATATATAAATATAAGTATAATTTTGAGGGTTTTGAATGGCCTCAGAATAACTGTAACGCTGTAACGGCGTAACGGAAAGTTTGAAAATAGTTTACATAATAAGAACTTATGATTACCTCTCGAATGGCGGGCTAAGGAAAGCTAGAGTTTCATGGCATGAAAGTCGGAGTTTGGGCTAAGGAAAGTCCGAGTTTCCTGCCATGAAACTCCGAGGAGTGAAATAGCACTAAAATAGGGCAGTCAAGGCTGCCCTATGTATTGGTAAAAAATATTTACTTCTACAAAAGAGAGAATAATTCCCTCTTACGCAATTACTTCTTGCTTCTGTAGAATTTCTCGAGCGTACGGTAGGCATTTTCCTTTTCAGGAGAGGCTACTTCAGCCGATTCAACATCGATCTTCATGACTGGAGCGGCATCGAGGTTTTCTTTTGTGATAGCCGTCCACTGGGGCAGGCCCTCGCCGTTAGGATTGCCCGTCTTGCAGAAGTTGGCATAGTAGGACAGGAACAGCTTGGAAATGGCATAGTCCTCGTCCTGCCAGTCGTAGTACTCATTGGTGTCAAGCGTTCCCATAGCATACTCGATGTCAGCAGAATGGACGGCACCAGGGGCGATGGCGGGCTGTTGGGCCTCGGCCTTCTTCTCTTCGGCAGTCTTCTCACGCACTCCACCAGCCAGAGCGCCCACCTTGTCGCCCATCTTGGCAGATACCTGTGGACGCGGGTGCATGTAGTGATAGCGGTAGACGGGCAGACCCGACTTAGCGTGATAGTCGCAGACCTTCCACGTGGGGAAGCCGGTGAAGAGGTCAGAGGCGAGGTCGAGGCCTTTCTGGCTCAGGACGTCCTCGTCGGCAGCAATGCCGTAGGCCGCGAAAATCTCGTCTGTCATATCACCGAACCGCGCCTTCATGGCATTCTTGAAGTTCTGGAGCGTGGGAGCCTGTCCCTGCAGCGCCTGTGCGGGGTGTCCTTCGAGCGAGTTCCAGCCTGCCAACAGCGGCACTTGAGCCTGCTCACCCTTCTCGAACACGGCATCGGCACTCTCTGACATGAAATAGCCGTCGAGCACCACGTTGGCCATGCCTCTGGGAGGCAGGATCTTCTGGAGCGAGTCTGCGTTCAGGGCCATTGCGTCGGACAGACTTGCAATACCGGCATTTGCGAGCAGGGCAGCGCCAGCAGAGTCGGCAGCAGCCTGCGTAGCGGGCTCGTAGGGCAGCACCTCGGCACCCGATGAGAGCAATGCGCCTGCAATGAGGTTCTTGGAGAGGGGCGAGCACATGAGCAGCGAGACGGAGAAGGAGCCAGCCGACTCACCGACGATGTTAATGCGCTTAGGATCGCCACCGAAGGCAGCAATATTCTCCTTCACCCACTGGATGGCTGCCACCTGATCGAGGAAACCGAAGTTGCCGCTTCCCTTGTAGTCGGAAGCCGCCGTGAGCTCCGGATGGGCGAAGAAGCCGAACACACCCTCACGGTAGTTGGCCGTCACGCCGATGACACCCTCCTTGGCGATGGAAGAACCGTCGTAGCGGGGCTCACTGCCAGAGCCGGCCATCAGTCCGCCACCATTGAAATAGATCAGCACGGGCAGGGCATCGGCCGTGGTAGAGGCCGTGGTCCAGATGTTCAGATAGAGACAGTCCTCGCTGCGGCCAGAACCACGGAAGTTCATGTCGCCGAAGACGTTAGGCTGCATGGGATCGTCGCCGAAGGCCTTAGCCTCACGTATGCCCTCCCAAGGCTGTACGGGCTGCGGAGCCTTCCAGCGGAGGTCGCCGACGGGCGCCTGGGCGAAGGGTACGCCGAGGAATTTCTTCACGCCATCCTGCTCGAAGCCTTCGAGGATGCCGTACTTGGTTTGTACTTGGAGTGTGACCTCCGTTGCTTTCTGAGTGCAGGCACTCAAGACTGCGAGACCAGCCACAGCCAGCATCGCAAGGGTTCTGAATTCTTTAGTCATCATCATATATGTTGGTTTATAAACTATTTCTCGGGTTTGGTCTGCGGAACCAGAAGGTTGAGCAGCACGCCCGTCAGCGCGGAGAGTCCGATGCCGCTCATGGTGAAGGTGCCGAAGGAGATGATGGCACCGCCGATGCCCATGGTGAGCGTGACGGAGGCGATGATAATGTTACGCGTCTCGCTGAAGTCAACCTTGTGTTGGATGAGATACTGGATGCCCACCGAGGCGATAGAGCCGAAGAGCAACAGCATGATACCGCCCAGGACAGCCGAAGGAATCGACTGCAGCAGGGCGCTGAGCTTGCCGATGACGGAGAATACAATAGCTGTGCCTGCAGCGATGCGGATGACCTGCGGATGGGTGACACGCGTGATCTGCATGGCACCAGTCACCTCGGAATAGGTGGTCACCGGGGGACCTCCGACGAAAGAGGCGAAGAGACAGGCCAGACCGTCGCCCAACATTGTGCGATGGAGGCCGGGATCCTTCACGAAGTCCTTCTCGGCTACGGCACTGACCACGTAGACATCGCCGATATGCTCGATGACAGGGGCGATGGCCACAGGGATCATGAACACGAAGGGCTCCCAGGCGAACTCAGGCAGATGGAAGTCTGTCAGCATCGACGGCAGGGCGAACCACGGTGCCGAATAAACGGCGGAAAGGTCGACGACACCCATGCAGAGTGCCACGACATAGCCCACGACGATGCCGATGACCACAGGCACAAGCTTCGCCATACCCTTGCCAAAGGCCACCGCCAGGATGGCCGTGATCAGCGAGACTAAGGCCAGCAACCAGTTCTCCTTTGCCATGTTTGCGGCGGCAGGAGAGAGTGACAGTCCGATGAGGATGATCACAGGGCCGATGACCACGGGCGGGAAGAGACGGTTGATAAACTTACGTCCCTGCCACTTGATGAGGGCCGACATCACGAAGTAGACGAGTGACACGCCGGCAAAAGCGGCGATGGTGCCAGGCATGCCCCACTGTGCCGAAGCCGAAAGGATCGGAGCGATAAAGGCAAAGCTGGAACCAAGGAAGATGGGCACCGCGCCTTTGGTGACGAGGTGGAAGAGGAGCGTACCGATACCTGCCGTAAAGAGCGCGGTAGCGGGGTCAAGGCCTACGAGCAGCGGTACCAGTACCGTCGAGCTAAAGGCTACGAACAGGAACTGAACACCGACGATGGTCTTGCGAGTTGCTGACAGTTCTAAGTTTACCATATTGACAATCGTTGATTGATTTTAATGTCGCTTGTTGATTAGAAGTTCCACTTGAAAGCAAGGGTCGGGTTGATGAAGAACGTCTTGTCGTTATACGTATTGTAGATGAAGTTGTTGCTGATCTCCACTTCGGAGCCAAAGCTGATATTCGGAGTGACGTTATACCAGAACTGTGGCTCTGAGAGGATGACGAGCATACCGTGGTTCTCTTTACCAGGACGCCAGTTCTCGCCCCGCCAAAAATCGATGAAGCCAGAGAAGGTGCACTTCTTGTCGGCGAAGTTCAAGTCCCACACGCCCGTCAGCTGGGCACTGTTATAGGCCCTGGTGTAGTCGTAACTCTTGAAGAAACGCTTGTAGAGCACCTGCACCGACCAGGTCTTCGAGAAGTCGGCATTATGACCATTATAGGCGACACCTGCGAGGGCTGCCTGCTGGAAACTGCCGCCAAGGTTGATGCCACCATCGTACTCGACATGGGCAGCGAGGGGCAACTGCTTGGCAAGGTTGAACTCGCGCGAGATCTCGGTATAGGCACCTTTGAAGAACTTGCGGCTGAGATCGAGATCGACAAAGTAGTACCAGGAGCCCCACTTGTCGGCCTTGAACTGTTCGAGGGTGACAGTGACCTTCTGGCGACCTGCTTCCTCATCAGGATAGATGTTACGGCCGAAGTCGTAGTGCAACTGGATGTTCTGTGCGTTTGTCGTGAGGGCCGCTATAGCCATCACAGCGAAAACAAATACCTTTTTCATAATGGTTAATTATTTATTAATGTATATATCATCTTTGCAGCATTATCAGGAGCCTTCTGGTCGCCCAGACGGCGGCGCACCTCGGCATAGCCATCGAGCATCAGCTGACGGTCTGGACCAGCAAGGATTCGCTCTAATTCCTGACGGATATAGGCAGCGGAATAATTCTTGTCGAGAATCTCTGTGACCACCTCGCGATCGGCAATGAGGTTGACCAAGGATACATACTTCACCTTGATCAGCCGTTTCCTGACATAAGAAGCGATCTTCGGCAGGGGCAGCTTGTAACACACCACCTGCGGCACATTGAAACAAGCGGTCTCTAAGGTAGCCGTACCGCTGGTCACGAGGGCAGCATGGGCCTGGGACAACAGCGAATAGGTCGCATTAAACACGATCTCTACCCCACTTCCCCGGAGGAACTGGTCGTAATAGGTGGGATCGATACCCGGCGCACCTGCCACCACCATACGGTAGTCTCTCTCCAAGCCTTTCACGGCAGCCAGCATCGTGGGGAGGTTGTCTTTGATCTCCTGCTTCCTCGACCCAGCCAACAGCGCGATGATTTTTTCTTCTTTTCTGCCAGCTGGCGGTAAAGAAGAAAGAAACTCGCGGACTTCATCGGCCGTAGGGTTGCCGACGTAGTGAATAGGATAATGGTGTTTCTTCTCGAAGAAGTCGACCTCGAAGGGCAGGATGGAAAAGAGCTCGTCGACATCGCGACGGATGTTCTTGATGCGATACTCCTTCCAAGCCCAGATCTTTGGAGAAATATAGTAATAAACGGGAATGTTTGTATGAGATTTTACATATTTGGCAATATCGAGGTTAAAACCAGGATAGTCGACGAGAATCACACAGTCTGGCCGCCACGTCTCGATATCGCGCTTGCACATCTTCATGTTGCGGAGTATCGTTGGCAGATGTAGCAGCACAGGAATAAAGCCCATATAGGCGAGATCGCGATAGTGCTTCACCAGTGTACCACCTACCGATGCCATCAAGTCGCCACCAAAGAACCGGAAATCGGTCTTGGCGTCAATTTCTTTCAACGAGCGCATCAGGTGGGACGCATGGAGGTCGCCTGAGGCTTCACCGGCAATGAGGTAGTACTTCATGAATTGATAATTGAAGATTGATTATTGACAATTACAGATTCCATCCCTTTATGATATCTATCGCCTGATAAGCGGTTAGGTCAATCTGGGTGGGGGTGATAGCCACATAGCCGTGTTCAAGCGCCCAGCGGTCTGTATCCGTCGCCTCAGGAGCGTCGTTCTGATAGTGGCCTACCATCCACCAGTAGTCATAGCCACGGGGATGATGGCATCGGGTAACCTCCTGTTTCCAGGTGCCTGGTGACATGCGACAGACCTTCACTCCGGCATAGTTTCTCACCTCTTCCCTCTCACCACTCCCCTCTAATACTGGGAAGTTCACATTCAGACACACCCCCTTGGGCAGTCCATCTTGCAACACCCGTTGCATGACATCACGAATGAACGGACGGAGCGGTTCGAAATCAGCATCGTCGCGATGGTCGCACAGCGAGAAGGCCACAGAGGGGATATACTTCATGCAACCCTCGAGCACCACTCCCATCGTACCACTATAGTGGGCATTCACAGAGGCATTGTCGCCGTGATTGATACCTCCGATCACCATATCAGGTCTTCGTGGACATATTTCCGCCAGAGCCATCTTCACACAGTCGACAGGCGTACCGTTACACGACCATACCTCAATACCCTCACGACACTCACGTTGGATGAGTCGGAGAGGAATCGTGGCCGAGAAGGCGCAGGAGAAGCCGCTGCGGGCATCTTCCGGGGCACAAACGATGACGTCGCCGTAGTCCGACACCATCTCTACCAAAGACCGGATACCCTTTGCCTGATAGCCGTCATCATTGGAAATAAGCAATAAAGGTCGTTTAATTTCCATAAAAATAACAAGATTTGACTGCAAAGATACAAATAATTCCTAATTCCTAAGCCCTAATTCCCAATAATTTTGTAACTTTGTGCCCAAATTTCTCATTTATATCAAATTTTAAGGTAGAAAGAAAATGGGTAAAATCATAGCATTAGCAAACCAGAAGGGCGGTGTGGGAAAGACCACAACCACCATCAACCTTGCGGCCTCGCTGGCCACACTGGAGAAAACTGTCCTGGTGGTGGACGCTGATCCGCAGGCGAATGCCTCGAGCGGTCTGGGTGTCGACATCACTGAGGTGGAGAGCTCCATTTATGAATGCATTATTAACAAGGCAGACGTGCATGACGCCATCTATACCACTGACATCGACGGCCTGGACATCATCCCCAGCCACATCGACCTGGTAGGCGCAGAGATAGAGATGCTGAACCTGGAGAACAGGGAGAAAATCCTCAAAAAGGTGCTGGAGCCGATACAGCAGGAGTACGACTATATCCTCATCGACTGCTCACCCTCGCTGGGACTTATCACGGTGAATGCGCTGACTGCCGCTCATTCCGTCATCATTCCCGTGCAGTGTGAATACTTTGCACTGGAGGGTATCAGTAAACTGCTGAACACCATCAAGATCATCAAGAACAAGCTGAACCCGCAACTGGAGATCGAAGGCTTCCTGCTGACGATGTACGACAGCCGTCTGCGTCTGGCCAACCAGATCTACGACGAAGTGAAGCGCCACTTCCAGGAGCTGGTCTTCAAGACCGTTATCCAGCGTAACGTGAAACTTTCGGAGAGTCCGAGTCACGGTCTGCCCGTCATCCTCTACGACGCAGACTCTACTGGCGCCAAGAACCATCTGGCCCTTGCACGGGAAATTATCCACAAAAACAATTAAAACATGGCTGTTAAGAAGAAATACGATCGTAACGTACTCGGACGTGGATTAGACAACATAGGTACAGGCAAGGGTCGTGGACTGGATGCCCTCATAGATACTGGCGACGTGATGGTGCAAGGCTCCTCAAACCTGAGCGAGATTGCCCTCAGTATGATATCACCAAACCCCAACCAGCCTCGAAGGGAATTCGATGAGAGTGCCTTGCAGGAGTTGGCTGCCAGCATCCGTGAGATAGGCATCATCACCCCCGTCACCCTCCGTCAGACAGGCGACCACGAATACCAGATCATTGCAGGCGAACGCCGTTGGAGAGCCGCCACCATCGCTGGACTGACCTCCATACCGGCCTATATCCGTACCGCAGAAGACGAGAAGGTCATGGAGATGGCTTTAGTGGAGAATATTCAGCGTGAAGACCTGAATCCCATCGAGATTGCCCTCGCCTACCAGCACCTGGCGGAATCCACAGGCATGACCCAGGAGCGGATATCAGCCCGTGTGGGAAAGAGTCGCACATCGATCACCAATTACATGCGACTGCTCAAGCTGCCCGCACAGATACAGATAGCACTGAAAAACAGAGATATAGACATGGGACATGCCCGTGCACTATTGGCTATCGACAGTCCGTCGACCCAGCTCAAGCTCTTCAAGGATATCCAGCGGAACAACTATTCCGTCAGGAAGGTTGAGGAGATGGTGCAGCAGCTGAAAAACGGGGAGACAATCCAAACCGTTAAGAAATCTGCTGGTGGCAGTTCTCCTCTGCCTTTGGAATACAGCATCCTGCGCGACCGTCTGTCAGAACTCTTCAAGGTCAAGGTCCACATGAGCTGTTCCCCACAGGGGAAAGGCAAGATCAGTATTCCGTTCAGCAATGAGGACGAACTGGAATATGTGATGAATATCCTCGACAAGATGAAGAATTAAGGGCTTTTGAAGACGACAAGACAACATATTGCCCATCGGACAGGGATGATTATCACCACCTGTCTTTTGCTTTTGACAGGGAGCAGGCAGGCTATGGCTCAGGACGTGGTAGAGGCTGACAGTCTGCCAAGCCTTACTGCCGACAGCATCTCCCTGGTGGTGGATACAACAATGATTCATAAGGAATTGGTAGACAAGTGGTCAACGTGGCGACCTGATCCGAAACGAGCCCTGTGGCTGGCACTCGTCATCCCAGGCGGAGGACAGATCTACAACCGCAAATACTGGAAGCTGCCCATCGTGTATGGAGGATTCATCGGCTGTATTTACGCCATGAACTGGAATAACACGATGTATAAGGACTACTCACAAGCCTATCTCGACCTGATGGATAATGATCCAGGCACACAGAGCTATAACCAGTTCCTGCATCTTGGGACAACTATAACGCCCAGCAATGAGAACCGTTATAAAGACATCTTCAAGAAGCGAAAGGACAAGTACAGACGCTGGCGCGACCTGAGTTTCTTTGTCATGGTGGGAGTATATGCCCTATCTGTCATAGACGCCTATGTAGACGCAGAGCTGTCGGTATTCGACATCTCCGACGACCTCAGTCTCAGAGTGGAGCCCACCATCATTAACAACCACCTGTCGAATCACCCATTTGACGCCTCATCAGTGGGACTGCAGTGTAGTCTGAACTTTTGAAGATTGAAAATTGAACATTGAAAATATAGAGATAAGAATGAAGAAAAAACTAATGATCATCCTCGTGACCGCGTTCCTGACAGGAATAACTGGAGTGAATGCGCAAGTAGTCAACAACAACACGACGACAGAAAATATTGAAGATGTTGAAGACGAAGACGAGGACGAGGAAGAAGGAGACGATGAGGAGGATATAGAAGTTCTGAGTGAGGACGAGTTTGCCGTCACCGATCAGGAGGGTAACGAGGAAGTCATTGAATTCCCCGAAGCCATGACCTACGACCTCGACAGTCTGCTGAACCTTTATATGTCGAAGACCTATCTTGGTACCCCCGGCGACTGTGAGATGAAGAACGAGAATCCCACCTACCCACGAGAAGTATATATCGAACGTCTGAGCCGCATACCCTCCGTCATGGAGCTTGCCTATAACGATATCGTACAGCGTTTCATCGACCGTTATAGTGGACGGCTGCGCTATTCCGTCAGCTATCTCCTAGGGGCCTCGAACTTCTATCTTCCCATCTTCGAGGAGGCCCTGGAGACCTACCAGCTACCCCTGGAACTGAAATATCTGCCCATCATTGAATCTGCATTGAACCCCAAAGCTGTGTCACGGGCTGGTGCCACAGGACTCTGGCAGTTCATGCTCGGCACAGGAAAGCAGTACGGACTGGAAGTCAACTCACTTGTCGACGAGCGCCGCGACCCCGTGAAGTCATCCTATGCCGCAGCTCGCTATCTGCGCGACCTCTACAGGATCTTCGGTGACTGGAACCTGGTGATTGCAGCCTACAACTGCGGACCAGAGAACATCAATAAGGCTATACGCCGCTATCGTGCCGCTTCAGGACGTACGCAGGAAGACGAAACCATCACAGCCGCAGACAAGGACTACTGGAGAATCTACCCCTACCTGCCTGCAGAAACCCGCGGTTATGTGCCTGCTTTCATCGCCGCCAACTACATCATGACATACTATTGCGAGCATAATATCTGTCCGATGACCACCAATCTGCCGGCACAAAGCGACACCATCATCGTGCACCGCGATGTCCATCTGGAACAAATTGCCGGTGTCATCGGCACGAACATCGACCTGTTGCGCTCGCTAAACCCCGAATACCGCCGCGACATCGTACCTGGCAACACCAAGCCCTGTGCCATCAGACTGCCACTGGCCGACTCCGGCAAGTTTATTGATAACGAAGACTCTATCTACAACTACCGCGTCAGTGAACTGCTGACCAAACGAGCTGTAGTTGACGTGAACGACGATGTACCCACCTTCTCGCGGAGCCGTTCTTCCGTCAGTAGGAGAAACGGACGAACCAGCAGACGCGCAGCCCGCAACTCTCGTCGAGGAAAAAGTTCTAGAGGAAGTAGTTCCGTCACTATCCAGCGCGGACAAACCCTGTCGCAGATTGCCAAGCGCAACGGTACTACCGTCGATAAGCTTCGCAAGCTGAATGGTCTGCGAGGCAATAATATCCAGGCAGGAAAGAAGATCAGAGTCAGATAGGAAGGTAAAAAGGTGGAAAAGTGAAAAGGTGAAAAAGTGAAAGGGTGAGAAGTTATGGCAGAGGAAGATCTTAGACTACAGGAAGAGGCTGATGACAAGATCATCAACGAGGCGTTTGAGAAACTGTTGAACGACTATTTAAAGTCGCGCCACCGCAAGAAGGTGGACCTCATCACCAAAGCTTTCAACTTTGCGCGCCAGGCCCACAAAGGGGTGAGGCGGCTCTCGGGTGAGCCCTATATTATGCATCCGATTGCCGTGGCACAGATTGCCTGCTCCGAGATCGGACTGGGTTCCACCAGTATCTGCTCAGCTTTGCTCCATGATGTGGTGGAAGACACCGACTATACCGTTGAGGACATAGAGAACATCTTCGGTTCGAAGATTGCACAGATTGTCGACGGTCTGACCAAAATCAGCGGTGGCATCTTCGGCGAACAGGCATCAGCACAGGCAGAGAACTTCAAGAAACTGTTGTTGACGATGAGTGAAGACATCCGCGTAATCCTCATCAAGATCTGTGACCGTCTGCACAACATGCGAACCTTGGAATCCCAGCCTGCCAACAAACAATACAAGATTGCCGGTGAGACACTCTATATCTATGCCCCATTGGCCAACCGTTTGGGACTCAACAAGATAAAGTCAGAACTGGAGAACCTCAGCTTCAAGTTTGAGCATCCTGATGAATATGCCAATATTGAAGCCAAGTTAAAGTCGACCCATGTATCACGTCATGAATTGTTCGACCAGTTTACGGCCCCCATCAAAGAATCCCTGGAAAAGATGGGCATCCAGTATGAGATCAAGGAGCGCGTTAAAACTCCCTACTCTATCTGGAATAAGATGCAGAACAAGCATGTCACCTTCGAAGAGATTTACGACATTTTGGCTGTGCGCATTATCTTCACGCCAAGGGTCAGGGAGGAGGAAGTCAACGAGTGTTTCAATATCTATGTCGCCATCTCAAAGATCTACAAGTCGCATCCAGACCGTCTGCGCGACTGGCTTTCCCATCCGAAGGCCAACGGTTATCAGGCCTTGCACGTCACCCTGATGTCGAAACAAGGACGATGGATAGAGGTGCAGATACGTTCTGATCGTATGGACGAGGTGGCAGAACAGGGTTTTGCCGCCCATTGGAAATACAAGGACGGTGTAGAAGAAGAATATACCGAGGACGAGACCGAACTGAACGACTGGCTGCATACCATCAAGGAGATTCTCGACGATCCCCAACCCGATGCCATGGACTTCCTCGACACTATCAAACTGAACCTCTTTGCCAGTGAGATATTTGTGTTCACGCCGAAGGGAGAAATCCGCACCCTACCAGCCGACTGTACAGCCTTAGACTTTGCCTTCTCCATCCATACCTTCCTCGGAAGCCACTGTATCGGAGCCAAGGTCAACCATAAGCTGGTGCCACTGAGCCATAAACTGCAGAGTGGCGACCAGGTGGAAATCCTCACGTCGAAATCACAACATGTCAGTCCCGCCTGGATCAACTTCGTGTCCACTGCTAAGGCGAAGGCGAAGATACAGGCCATCCTGCGTCGCGACAACCGGGAAGTGCAGCGGCGGGGAGAAGAAACCCTTAACGCCTTCCTTGAGAAGAATCACCATGAGCCCAGTCTTGCACTAGCAGACCGCTTGG
>JAEEGK010008713.1_pt1 | contig 23881 bp, 15 predicted proteins | sample 8958771 | NCBI WGS metagenome assembly JAEEGK01 (sample SAMN16246547, study PRJNA631951) | gut metagenome | biome: gut microbiome; feature: rumen; material: SC-attached | host: Bos | place: Iran: Karaj | collected 2018-10
TGCAAGCGGCATTACAGCCTATTTGAACGGCACCGCAACCAACAACTTCGCTTTGAGCGGAAGCGCTGCCAGTTTTGACGGTGGCACATTTGCCACAGCCGACGAGTTTGCTGGCGGCAAGGTGACATTCGCTTTGAACAACAGCATTGCCGACAGTTCTGTTGTATGGTTCCAGACATTGGACACCGATTCGCTGCCAGTTTTGGATAACACTCACGGCATTGTTTACGCTGCTGAACCTTGTCATTCGGCATTTGCAAACAGCGCTGTTGGCGGTAAGCCTCATACATTCGACGCCTTTGGCCAGTGCACCGTCTGCGGTGAGTATGTGCCCGCAACGTTTGTTGCTGACGCGGCTGTAGCCGATAGCCTTGGTCTGGCCGAGAGCTTTGTGGGCGTCTACGCTATTGAACGCGCGGCACAGCTCTACTGGTTTGCCGAGCAGGTGAACAGTGGCTCAACAACAATCAGAGGTGTTCTTCTGAACGACATTGTTGTCAACGACAGCGTTCTGACCGAAGAAGGCGTACTCAAAGGCACTCCGGCCCGTACTTGGACACCGATTGGTACTAATATTTTCAGCTACGCCGGAACATTCGATGGTAACGGTCATACCATAAGCGGTTTATATTTCAGCGATGCTGAAAAATCGTATGTTGGATTGTTCGGAAGAATCACCAACCCGACAATAAAGAATGTAGGTTTGGTTGACTCCTATTTCAAAGGTAATCGATATGTAGGCGGCATTGTCGGATTTATCAGCAGCAGCGCTAAAATAACTAATTGCTTCAATGCGGCCACCATTTATGCCAACCATAGTGGCGACGATAGTGACGCTGGCGGTATCTGCGGTTATATGGACAACTCAACAGTGATTGACGGTTGCTACAACATCGGATTTATCAGCGCGTACCGGAGGAGTGCCGGTGGCATTTGTGGTTATCAGAACAACGGCACCATAACCAACTGCTACAATGCTGGCAAGGTTTACTCAAGCGCTGGCAACAACACTGGTAATTACGCGTATGCCGGAGGTATTTCCGGTTATATTACTAACTCTGCATCGATAGCCAATAGCTACAATACTGGCGATGTTGAAGGCTATGGCTACTATGTTGGTGGTATTACTGGTTATATGTATAACTCAAGTAACCAAGTAACCAACAGCTACAACTTGGGAAGTGTTAAGGCCAACCAATATGCTGGCGGTATAAGCGGCTATCACAGATATGGTACAACAAGCAATTGCTACAATGCCGGTGCCATTACTGCAAACAGCTATGCAAGAGGTATTAGCGGTTATTGGATTAGTGGCAGCAGAATCAACTGCTATGTTTTGAGTGGCAGTGTATCAGATAACGGTGGAGGCACGTTTGCCACGGCTGATGATTTTGCAAGCGGCTTAATCGCCTACCAGCTCAACGGATCGGAGAACAACGGCGCCGTTTGGCATCAGAATCTCAACTCTCCGGTTGACTCTCTGCCTGTTCTCGACAAAACTCACGCTCCAGTTTGGATGGGTTGCGACTCGGTATTCGTGAACGATATGGCCGACGCTCCTCACCACTTTGTCGATGGTGTTTGCTCTGTCTGCGGTGTGAAGGAGTTCCCGATGCTTGTCGATGGCTGGTACGAGATTGAGAACCAATATCAGCTCTACTGGTTCGCCGAGCAGGTTAACTCGGGCAAGACAAACATCAATGGCAAGCTTGTTGCCGACATTGTTGTCAACGACAGCGTTCTCAATGCCGAGGGCGAACTTAACGGCCCCGACAGCCTCTACAAGGCTTGGACGCCGATAGGAACCAACAATTACAAATTTGCTGGCACATTTGATGGTCAAGGTCATACGGTTAGTGGTTTGTATTTCAACAATAACGGGGCGTCTGAATATCCTAATGGTGGCCGTCAAGTTGGTTTGTTCAGCTGTGCTGTTAACGCAACTATCAAAAATGTCACTGTTGCTGATTCTTATATTTTCGGTTACAACCGTATTGGTGGTATATGTGGATTTAGTGATAAATCCACAATTACAAACTGCCATAATGCGGCAACGCTTAAAGGAACAACAGCTAATAGTTTTGCTATCGGTGGTATTTGTGGAACCTTTAAAAATTCAAGCATAATAACTGGATGTAGTAACACTGGCATTATTTATGGCGAAAATGTTCAAATAGGAGGTATAGCTGGCTACTGCGATAATAATTGCTCTATTGCAAACTGTTACAATACAGGAAATGTTACAGGATCATATCAAGTTGGTGGAATTGCTGGTTATGGATGTTATATAACTAATAGTTTCAACACAGGTAATATTGTTGGTAGTTATAATGTCGCTGCCATTGTTGGTGTTAATGGTACTACCACCAACTGCTACTACTTAGACAGCTGCGCTGTTGACGGTAGCAATAAGGTTCAAAATGGTATTGGTAGAAATTCGCAAGGCTATGCAACTGATGATGTTGAAGGATGCACAACTGCAGCCACTGCCGATGACTTTGCAAGCGGCAAGGTTGCCTTCAGCCTCACTGGCGGCGATACTCTGGCTCCTGTTTGGCATCAGACTCTGTTTGCCGACGCAATGCCTGTTTTCGACACCACTCGCAACATTGTTGCCGGCTATGCCGAGACAGTGGGTGATGAGATAATCGTTCACGGTAACCTGGTTGTTGCCACCGATTATGTGATTGCCGAGGGCAAGACACTTGTTGTTCCTGCCGGTGCAACTCTCACCACTACCAATTCGGCTGTCATCACCAACAATGGTAAGTTGGCTGTCGATGGTACTCTTGTGGCTGCAAGCATCAATGGCGCTGGCGATTTTATCTACCGCGACATCACCGACGCCGAGCTGTCGCTTGTCTCTACAAGCGTAACCTACAAGGGTTCTGAGTTCACTCTTGCCGATGGTCTTGAGGTTGAATACCTCACCCGCACGGCCTTTGGCAAGACACTGACATTCGATGCTGAGAACGCCGATGTTGCTTACTCTGCAAACCGCAACGCTGGTACGGCAACTGTTGTCTGGACTGTTTCCGACACGGTTACCATCAGCCGCGAGTTCACCATTGAGCCGCGCAGCCTCACCATCACGGTCGATAGCACTTACAGCAAGGCTTACGATGGAACAACTGTGGCAACAGGCATCATCAGCAGCAACAAGGTTGAAGGCGACAACCTCGCAATCAGCTACACTGCCGCCTTCGCCAATGCCAATGCAGGTGCCGACAAAGCTGTCAGCTACAGCTTCAGCGTCAGTGGCGCCGATGCGGCCAACTATGTTCTCGCATCGGCAACCGAAACAACAGTGGCCAACATTGAGCCTGCAACAGGCGTGGTTGTCACTGTCAACGGTAAGCGGAGAGTTGTTGTTTATAACGGAAATGAGCAGGTTGTTACCGGTTACAATGTGACCTTTAACAATGCCATCTACACTGCCGCCGACTTCACTTTCAGCGGCGTCGATACCGTGAAAGCGACTAACGCCGGCACTTATGATATGCAGCTTGCCGACTCGCTATTCAGCAACATCAATGCAAACTTTGCCGATGTTACGTTTGTGGTTAACGATGGCTCACTCATCATTACCAAGGCGACAACTGCACCCAACAAGCCGGCGGCTACAATGCAGACGCGGTTTGTCAACACCCAGCTTGTTGAGTTGCCTGATGGATGGAGATGGAACGAGTACAGAGCTCTCGAGATTGGTACCAATAAAGACACTGCAATCTATGTGGGTGCCGATGCCGGCAACTACAACATTGAGCGTGCTGTGGTTACCATCACTCGTCTGGCTTGTCTGCACAACGAAGGTGATAGCATACTCTATGTTCTTGAACCGACTTGCTCGCACGCAGGCTACACCGGTAACCATTGCTGCAAGATTTGTGGTGAGATTTACGAGTACGGCGATAGCATCCCGGCTCTTGGACACACTCCCGACTCAATCGTCATTGAGAACGTTGTGGCTGCAACCTACACCACAGCAGGTTCTTACGACTCGGTTGTTTACTGCTCTCGTTGCGGCGAGGAGCTGAGCCGCACCACTATTGAGGTGCCGATGCTCATTGCTGCAGCACAGAAGATTGAGCTGAAGTCGATGCCGAAGGTTGAGTACGTAGCCGGCGAGAAGCTCGATGTCAGCGGCGCTGTTGTTGTGGTAACGTTCAGCAACGGAACAACCAAGGAGATTGCTCTGTCGGCCGCAATGGTCAGCGGTTTCGATGCCAAGAAAGTTGGCGAGCAGAAACTCACCGTCACCTACACAGTCGATGGAGTAACGCTCACAACAATCTACACAGTTAAGGTTGAGAAAAACACCGCCGTTGACGACGAGGCTGTTGCCGAAGTCAGCATCTACGCCATCAACCGCACAATTGTGGTTGAGACAGCTGAGCCGGCAGCCGGGTACATCTTCGTATTCGACGCCAACGGCCGTCTGGTGGCCAAGGAGCTTGCAACCAGCAACCGCACCGAGATTGCGATGACCCGTCAGGGCCTCTACATCGTCCGCATAGGCGACAAGGCTGAGCGCGTGGTTGTTTATTAAACTGAAACAGAACGAGGAGCGCCCCCGCGGTGCTCCCCGTTTTCAAAAAAAACGTCAGGCGAAACTGGCGTGATTCTTCTCATAAGAGGTCCGGGGTGATGAGCCCCGGATTTTTTTTGCCATCCTCCGCCCCGCCCTACGCGGCGCTTGTTTAAAATATTGTTTACAAATATGAACACCCTTAAACCCAATCGCTTTCAAAAATTATATATTTGTGCGTTGGAGTGGCGGAGTGTTTTTCGTCATATCTTACTTATTATCAAGTTTAAACGAATTGTTGATGGCAACAAAAATTAAAAATGCACTCATATCGGTTTTTTACAAAGACCAGTTGGAACCGATTGTGAAGGAACTCGACAAACTGGGCGTTAATCTCATCTCGACAGGCGGAACCTACGATTTCATCAAAAAACTGGGCGTGAATGTGCAGACCGTTGAGTCGCTCACCACTTACCCGTCGATTCTGGGCGGACGCGTGAAGACGCTGCACCCGAAGATTTTCGGCGGCATTCTGGGCCGTCGCGACAATGCGCAGGACAACGAGCAGATGAAGCAGTACGAGATTGACAACATCGACCTGGTGATTGTCGACCTTTACCCGTTTGAGCAGACCGTGGCAAGCGGCGCACCCGAAGCCGACATCATCGAGAAGATTGACATTGGCGGCATATCGCTCATCCGCGCGGCTGCAAAGAATTTCAAAGACGTGGTTATCGTTAGTTCGCGCGAGCAATACGGCGAACTGCTCGAAATCCTGCAGAAACAGGGCGCCGAGACAACGCTTGAGCAGCGCCGCGAGTTCGCACGCAAGGCTTTCGACACATCGTCGCACTACGACTCGGCCATCTTCAACTACTTCAACAAAGACAACGAAGAGTCGGAAAAAATCAGCCTGACTGGCGGCAAGGTTCTGCGCTACGGCGAGAACCCGCACCAAAAAGCCGTCTTCTATCCGTTTAAGAACACCAATCTCGAGCACACGCTGGCAGGTTCACCTTGCTTGCAGGGCAAAGAGATTTCATACAACAATATGCTCGACGCCGACGCCGCCTGGAAGGCTGCAAGCGACGCCTACAACGCTGTTGACAACATCAAGAACAAAGTTGGCGTGGCGGTTGTTAAGCACCTTAACCCCTGCGGTCTGGCAGTGGCCGACAGCCCGATGAAAGCCCTTGAACTGGCTTGGGCGGGCGACCCTGTGAGCGCATACGGCGGCATTGTCTGCTTCACTTGCGAGGTTGACAAGCAGATTGCCGAATGGTTCACGGGCAAGTTCATCGAGATAATCATCGCCCCTGCGTACACCGACGAGGCGAAAGAGGTTCTGGCAAAGAAGAAGAACCTGCGCGTGCTGGTAACGCCTGTCAAACCGACAATCACTGGCGAGAAAATGTACCGCTCGGTGAACGGCGGCCTGCTGGTTCAGGACGAGGACGAGGGAATGGACAAAGAGTACCGCCCTGTTACCGACTGCAAGTTCACCGACAAGCAGATTGACCTTGCAAAATTCGGCACACAGGCCTGCAAATACCTGAAGAGCAACTCAATGGCGCTTGTGTCGCAAGCCGCCGACGGGTCGTATTGGCTCACTGGCGCGGGAATGGGTCAACCCAACCGCATCGACAGTCTGCAACGCCTGACCGTGCCGCGCTTCAACCTGAAACAAGGCTGCTCAATCGGCGAGAGCGTGCTCATCTCTGACGCGTTCTTCCCGTTCAGCGACAGCGTTGAGGCCTGCAACGAGTTCGGCATCAAGTACATTGTAACACCTGGCGGCAGCATCCACGACCCCGAGGTCATCGAGGCCTGCAACAAATACGGCATCGCAATGGTGTTCACAGGAATCAGACATTTTAAACACTAGAAAATAGATAGAACAATGGGATTGTTTTCGTTTTTAACACAAGAACTTGCAATCGACCTTGGCACAGCCAATTCCATAATCATCCATAACGACAAGATTGTGGTTGACGAGCCGTCGATTGTGGCCGTTGACAACAACACACAAAAGGTGATTGCCATTGGCGAAAAGGCACGAATGATGCACGGCAAGACGCACGAGAACATCAAGACCATCCGCCCGCTGCGCGATGGTGTGATTGCCGACTTCGACGCTGCCGAGAAGATGATTCGCGGCCTTATCAGAATGGTGAACGAGAAGAAGACTCAACTTTTCTCGCCTGCTCTGAAAATCGTCATCTGCGTGCCGTCGGGCTCAACCGAGGTTGAGTTGCGTGCCGTGCGCGACTCGTCGGAACACGCTGGTGGCCGCGAGGTGCTGATGATTTACGAGCCGATGGCCGCCGCGCTTGGTATGGGCGTTGATGTTGAGGCGCCCGAGGGCCATATGGTTGTCGATATAGGCGGTGGCACCACCGAGATTGCAGTCATATCGCTGGGTGGCATTGTGTCGAACGAGTCAATCCGCATTGCTGGCGATGAGTTCACGGAAGACATCCGCGAGTATATGCGCCATCAGCACAATATTAAGATTGGTGAGCGCACGGCCGAGGACATCAAAATCAAGGTTGGCTCGGCGCTGCCCGACTTGGACGAGCCGCCCGCAGACTACCTGGTTCGCGGACCGCACCAAATGACGGCCCTGCCGATTGAGATTCCAATCTCGTATCAGGAAATCGCACACTGCCTTGACCGCTCTATCAGCAAGATTGAGACGGCCATTCTGGCAACACTCGAGCACACGCCGCCCGAGTTGTACGCCGACATCTACCGCAAGGGCATCTTCCTTGCTGGCGGCGGCGCACTGCTGCGCGGATTGGACAAGCGTCTGACCGAGAAGACGAAGATTCCGTTCCACGTTGCCGAAGACCCGCTGCACTGCGTGGCACGCGGCACAGGCATCGCGCTGAAAAACTCGCACCGATTCAAATTCTTGATTAAATAATTAGCGGTTGTGCCTGTCGGTTTCTGATGGGCACAATCTTTTTGGACTACAGACCACAGACAACGGACTATTGTAAATGATAATTATGAAAGTCAAATATTTGTTATTGATACCTGCAATAATTTGTGTAGGCAAATTACAAGCACAAAACAATACACCATTAACCGTTGATTGCGGTGAAGACATTGTAATATGTCCTGGTGATATTTATTCCTGCATTTACGGAGATGCAACAGATACTCTTTTCATTGGAAAAAATTTAAAAGTTACAGGAGGTGTTTCGCCTTATACATATTCGTGGAGTTGCAAAACACAGGGATATGACCGTTGGACATTTACTGTTAACGATATATTGAACAATACAACAATTGCCAATCCATATTTTACTCGTCTTCCCGAAGACTATAAGTGCACTTTTACTTTGAAAGTTACTGATGCTGAAGGAAATATCGCCGTTGACAGTTTGAAATTGTTTCAAGAAAGTTTTAATTGTGTTATGGAATACCCCTACAAAATGGCTAATGGTAATCCTGTGCACATTTCAGGAGATGATTTGGGTATGAATATTTTATTTCCACTAAGATATTATGCTGTTTTCAAAGGTGATACAATAGATTTACCTGCTAATTTTGATTTTCAAAAGAATGATTCAATAATCATTTTCACAATTGATTCTGTTGGCTGCTATGTTGAACCTGTAACTCTTCATTACAGACAAATTTGGTGGGCAAACTCTATTGATGAAGAAAATGCCACGAATTATGTTAGACTTGTTGCCAACACATTAGTGTTCAATGATGATTCTGAAAAACAAGTATATATTTATTCGACTGTTGGACAGTTACTTTATTCTAAAAAAACTGCTGCTAAAAATTTAGACCTTGCGTTTTTGCCAAAAACAAGTCAATATGTTTGCAGTGTGATTGTTAATAACAAAAAATATTCATTTCATTTGATTATTCGATGACAAAAGACTGATGTCTGTTGTCTGACGTCTGAAGACAAAGAAGCAAATGAAAAACCTGATTCTGTTCATATTGCGAAACCATTACGTGCTGCTCTTCATACTGCTTGAGAGTGTGTCGTTTGTGATGGTTGTGCGCTACAACAGTTACCAACACACGAGTTTCATCAACTCGTCGGCGGCGGTGGCGGGGCGTGTGAACACGGTCTTCTCATCGGTGAACAACTACTTGAGCCTGAACCAACGCAATCAGGAACTGAACGACGAACTGGCGCGGCTGCGCACAATGATGCCCGAAAGTTCGAAAATCGACACGCTGGCCGCGCAGACGGCTTTCGACTCGGTTTACACGCAGCAGTATGAGTATCTGCCGTGCCGCGTCATCAGCAATTCGGTGAAGAGCGCCAACAACTTTCTGACGCTCGACATCGGCAGCAAGCACGGCGTTGAGCCAGGAATGGCTGTGGTGTCGGCAATGGGCGCGGTGGGTGTTGTCAAGGCTGTGTCGCCCAATTTCTCGTCGGTCATCAGCCTGCTGAACCAAAACTTGAAAATCAGCGCAATGCTTGAGAAGAGCGGTTACTTCGGCTCGCTGGGCTGGGAAGGCGGCGACTACCGCATTGCCAACCTTGAGGACCTGCCTGGGCACATCACGGTGCGCAAGGGCGATGTGGTGATAACAAGCGGCTACTCAACCATTTTTCCGAAAGGGGTGATGATTGGAAACGTTGAATCGGTGACGGCGCACGGCGTGAACGGCTTTATGTCGGCAAGTGTGCGGCTATCGGTCGATTTCAAGCGGCTGTCGAACGTGCAGGTGGTGCGCAATCTGCTGAAAAAGGAACAGTTGGAACTACAGGAAATGTCGGAAAATGAATAACGTGCTGATACGAAATATTATCCGTTTTGTGGTGCTGGTGCTGCTTCAGGTGGGCGTGCTGAATCAGGTTCAACTGGGCGGCTTCATCAACCCCTATCTCTACATTCTGTTTGTGATTATGCTGCCGTTTGGCACGCCTGGCTGGCTGACGCTCGTGCTGTCGTTCGCGCTGGGTTTGAGCGTTGATATGTTCTGCAACTCGCCTGGCATTCACACGTCGGCGACGGTGTTTGCGGGCTTTCTGCGCCCCTATATGCTCGGCTCGCTGATGCCGCGCGAGACTGTTGAGCCAACCGACACACCCAACATCCGCATTTTTGGCGCGGGCTGGTTTGTGAAATACAGCCTGACGGTGGTGCTCGTCCATCACGTTTTCCTGTTTGTGGTTGAGGCGTTCAAATTCAGCAGTCTGCACCTGATTCTGTGGCGCGCTCTGTTGAGCATCGTCTTCACAATGCTGCTTATCATTTTGAGTCAATTTCTGTTCACACGTAGCAACAAATGAACCCGTTCCGTCAGCGATGTTTCGTGGTAGGTGGTTTGTTTGCTTTAATCATTCTCATCTACATAGGCCGATTGTTCTTCCTTCAGGTGGTTGACCAATCGTATAAGATGTCGGCTTCGAACAACGTGCTGCGCTATGTGACGCAATATCCCGCCCGCGGCCTGATGTACGACCGCAACGGCGTGCTTCTGGTGCACAATCAGGCGGCCTACGACCTGATGGTGACGCCCAACCAACTGCACGAGTTCGACACGGCGCTGTTCTGCCAACTTCTGGGCATCGACAAAGAGCAGGTTGACAAGCGTCTGCGCAAAGCAAAACGCTACTCTTACTACAAATCGTCGGTTTTCTTGGAACAGATTTCGGCGGAGCAATACGGCGCTTTTCAGGAGAATCTCTACCAATTCAAAGGCTTCTACGCTCAAACCCGTAGCCTGCGCATCTATCCGCATAACATTGCCGCGCACACGTTCGGCTACGTTGGCGAGGTTGACGACAAGACGGCGCAGAACGACAGTTACTACAAGTCGGGCGACTACATCGGCATCAGCGGTGTGGAAAGGATGTATGAGGAACAACTGCGCGGCAAGAAGGGCGTCGAGATTTTTATGGTGGACGTGCACAACCGCATCAAGGGACAATACAAAAACGGCATCTACGACACTCTGGCTGTCAACGGCCACGACATAACACTCACGCTCGACGCCCGCCTGCAAGAGTACGGCGAGCGCCTGATGCAGAACAAGATTGGCTCGATTGTGGCCATTGAACCCGCCACGGGCGAGATTCTGGCCATTGTTTCGGCCCCCACCTACGACCCTGGGCTGCTTGTGGGGCGCGAGCGCTCGGCCAACTACAAGCAACTGCGCGCCGACTCGCTGAACCCGCTCTTCTGCCGTCCGCTGCAGGCGCGCTATCCGCCTGGCTCGACATTCAAGACGGTGAACGCGCTCATCGGCCTTCAAGAGGGAATCATCAACGGACTGTACACCTACTATCCGTGTCACTACGGTTACACGGTGGGGCGGTTCCATATGGGCTGCCACGGGCACGAAAGTCCGCTCAACGTGGTTTCGGCCCTGCAGCACTCGTGCAACGCGTTTTTTGCGGCCGAGTACCGCGCACTGCTCGACAATCCGAAATATCAGACCATCGACAGCGCCTTCACCGTTTGGCGCAACCACGCCACATCGTTCGGCTTTGGCTCGAAGTTGGGCGTTGACCTGCCATACGAGGTGGCTGGCTACGTGCCCACATTGAGTTTCTACGACCGCGTGTATGGCAAGGGACGTTTGAAATCGAGTTATATTGTTTCAAATGCAATCGGACAAGGCGAATTACTGCTCACGCCTGTGCAGATTGCCAATCTGGCATCGACCATCGCCAACTGCGGCCACTACTTCACGCCGCACATTGTGAAAGAGATTCGCGAAGGCGACAACAGCATTCTTGACCGCTTCCGCGAGCCGCACTACACCGACATCGACACAACCTACTTCCCGATTATAATCGAGGGAATGTACCGCGCTGTGAACTCGCCCACGGGCGGCACGGCTGGTGTGGCAGCCATCCGCGGAATCGACGTGTGCGGAAAGACGGGCACGGCCGAGAATCCGCACGGCAAGGACCACTCGATTTTTATGGCCTTCGCCCCGCGCGAGAATCCGCAGATTGCCATCGCCGTGTATGTTGAGAACGCTGGTTTCGGCGCTTCGTATGCGGCGCCCATCGCAAGCCTGATGATTGAACGCTATCTGACCGACACTGTGACGCGGCCGTGGCTCGAAAAACGAATGTTATCAATGGATTTAATCAATGGAACAACGAGGTAGCACCATATTGCAAAACATCGACTGGTTCACGGTGATACTCTATCTGGTGCTCATCACCCTGGGCTGGTTCAACATCTACTCGGCGTCGTACTCGGCCGACCACGCAAGTTTCAGTATGGCAACGCGTTACGGCCGCCAAATGATTTGGATTGGCGCAGCGGTGGTCATTGCCATTGTGGTGCTGGTCATCGACAGCAAGTTCTACTCAACGTTTGCCGAACTCATCTACGGCGCGCTGATGCTCATTCTGCTCTCGGTGCTGCTCTTCGGCTCGACGGTGAACGGCGCCAAATCGTGGATTGTGCTGGGCCCCATTCAGGTGCAGCCTGCCGAGTTCGCCAAAATAGCGGCATCGCTCACGCTGGCAAAATATATGTCGCGCTACCATTTCAGGCCCGAGAGTTTCAAGTCGATGATGATTGTTTTCGGCATCTGCTTCCTGCCGTCGGCGTTCATTCTGCTGCAGAACGACACGGGCTCGGCGCTGGTGTTCGCGGCGCTGCTGATTGCCTATTTCCGCGAGGGGATGAAGCCGATTCTGTTCATTCTGGGGCTGCTGATGGCGCTGCTGTTTGTGCTGTCGCTGCTGTTTGAGTTGCACATTATTCTGATTGTGATTGAGGCGCTGGCGTTTGTGGCGTTCTTTGTGCTTCGCGATAATCATAAAGAGTTGGGAATCAGTTTTCTGATACTGCTCGTGACCACCGCCGCCGCTTTCGGTCTTTGCCGATGGCTTGCGCCGCAGTGGCCTAAATACGTGCCGCTGCTCATCGGTTTCGGGCTGGCCATTCCGTACTATCTCTACTACACCTACCGCCACAAACTGGGCAAGATTGCGGCCGTCATTGGCATTGCCGTGGCTTCAATCGGCTTCACTTTCTCGGTGGGATATTTCTTCGACAACGTGCTGGCCGCTCACCAACGCGCCCGCATCAACCACCTGCTGGGCATCGAGGTTGACCTTCAGGGCGCGGGCTACAATGTGAACCAATCGATGATTGCCATCGGCTCGGGCGGCCTGACGGGCAAGGGCTATCTGCAAGGCACGCAGACCAAATTCAAGTTCGTGCCCGAGCAGAGCACCGACTTCATCTTCTGCACCATTGGCGAGGAATGGGGCTTTATGGGCACCACACTGCTGCTGCTTCTGTTCCTGACGCTGCTTGTGCGGCTCTTGGTGCTGGCCGAACGGCAGAAATCGAAGTTCAGCCGAATCTACGGCTATTGTGTGGCGTCGATATTCTTCTTCCACATTGCGGTGAACGTCGGAATGACCATCGGCATTGCGCCCGTCATCGGCATTCCGCTGCCGTTTTTCAGTTATGGCGGCTCGTCGCTCTGGGGCTTCACAATGCTGCTGTTCATCTTCCTGAAGTTGGATTGCAATCGAATGGAACTTATTACTTGATATTTGTGGTTTTGAACGCAGATGACGCTGATTGAACAGATTGGCACTGATTATTATCGTGCTGAAAAACGAAACGTTTATCTTTGCCACACTTTTAGTTATTTAGACGAGCACAAACCGCCGATTATGAATAAAATAATAACAATTATATTTGCCTTATTATTATGTGGAGTGGCCGAAGCTCAAACGAAGACAAATAAATCATCTCTCGCAAATAAAAGATATTTCAAAACTGGCTATCGAGGATTTATTGAAACGGGTGTGGCGGTTTCTGACAACTTTAAAACCAAAGAAAAATATTTATGTCTGTCAGACATTACCATTCAAGGTTACCAAATGTCTGACCATATGTTTGTGGGCTTGGGAATAGGAAGACTTTTATGTGTATCTGAAAAAAATGAAGAATACACTTCGTTTCCGATTCTTCCAAATATAAGATATGAGTTTCAAAATCGTGTAATTTCACCGTTTGTAGATATGCAGTGTGGCGGCACATTAGGCGATTTTAAGGGTTTGCATCTTGCATTTTCATTTGGGTTCAGGTCTTTCGGTCGTTATGGCGGTTTGCTTGGTCATTTTAGTTATTCATTAGGTTACTCATTACAAACCTACAAATCGGATTATAATGGCTTGACAAGCGGTCAAGACAATAAGATTCAAGCCTTAAACTCGTTTACGACATTTAAAATGGCTATCGATTGGGGGGCGAGGTTAAAAAGGCGAGGATAAAAAAATAAAAATATATAATGATCTTTGTAGATCCGTACAATTTGTGTCATCTGTGTTCAAAAACAAAACAATTAAACAAAAATACAATGGTACTACCCGAACAACAAAAAGACCTTATCAGCCGCGTTGAGGCGCTGCGCAAGCATCTCGACATCGACAGCCGCCTTGTGGAACTCGACGAGGAGCAGCAGAAAAGTCAGGCGCCCGACTTCTGGGACGACCCCAAAAAGGCGGAGGCCCAACTGAAGAAAATCAACGGCATCAAGAGTTGGATTGCCTGCTACAACGACGCCAAATCGGCCACCGACGACCTTCAGGTGCTGATGGATTTCTACGCTTTGGGCGAGAGCACCGAGGAGGAAGTTGACGCGCAATACGCCGCGGCTTTGGAAAAAGTGGAGTCGGCTGAATCACGCAATATGCTGCGCCGCGAGGAGGACAAGATGAGCGCCATTGTGAAACTGAACGCGGGCGCGGGCGGCACCGAGAGTCAGGACTGGACCGAGATGCTGATGCGAATGTATATCCGCTGGGGCGAGAAAAACGGCTACAAGGTGCGCGAGCAGAACTTCCTGCCTGGCGATGAGGCTGGCGTGAAAACCGTCACTCTGGAGTTCGAGGGCGAGTACGCCTACGGCTACCTGAAGAGCGAGAACGGCGTGCACCGCCTGGTGCGCATATCGCCATTCAACGCGCAGGGCAAGCGGCAGACATCGTTCTCATCGGTGTTTGTCACCCCGTCAATCGACGACGATATTGAGATAAACATCAATCCCGCAAACCTGTCGTGGGACACCTTCCGCTCAAGCGGCGCTGGCGGTCAGAACGTGAATAAGGTGGAGTCGGGCGTGCGCCTGCACTACAAGTTCAAAAACCCCGTCACTGGCGAGGACGACGAGATTTCAATCGAGAACACCGAAACCCGCGACCAACCAAAGAACCGCGAGAACGCCCTGCGACTGCTCAAATCGCAACTCTACAACCTGGAGTTGGAGAAGCGCCGCATCGAGACCAACAAAGTTGAGGCTGGCAAGAAGAAAATTGAGTGGGGCTCGCAAATCCGCTCATACGTACTGCACCCCTACAAACTGGTGAAGGACGTGCGCACAGGCTACGAGACATCGAACGTGCAGGCCGTCTTGGATGGCGAACTCAACGATTTCATCAAGGCTTATCTGATGGAGTTTGGGGATGAATAAAATTTTTGGCAATCAAATTTTTTTTACCTTTGCACGATAAACAAACCAAAGTAATGGTCAGCATTAGAAAAACTATATTCCGAATTTGTGTGATGATTGGTGTTTGCACCTTGATGTGCGCTGGCGCGAAAACCGCATCGGCGCAATGTGGGTTGGCGCTGAAAGACGAAGTGATGAAGGACAAGGATATTGTTGGCAAGGCCACTTACCTGAAAGATTTCCGCGTGCGCCTGGAGGCCGTAACCGCCTCTAAAAAGCAGAAAGAGGAATTTTCGATTCTGCTCAACAAGGGCACCCACTACCGGTTCACCGTCAAGGCCGACTCGGCTTGCACCGACCAAATCATTCTGAAACTCTACGATTTCACCAAATTCTACGGCAGCAACTACGACGAGTCTGACGGAATGTCGTACACCAGTTTCGACTTCTTCTGCGCAAAAACGCAAGTTTACTACATCTCGCTCTCGTTTGCGCAGGGGCGCGAAGGCTGCGCCGCCGCCGTGGTTTCGTATATTGGAAATTATTGATTCCCGCGCTGTCAGTATTTTTTCCCACCAAAAGCATAAAACTCTTTGTGCAACCGATTGCACACCTACCATTCTTTTTGGTACATTTGCCGCCGGATGAGCAACAGCTCTCCGTATGTGTAATTTTAAAAGTATGGTTATGAGAAAATTCTTGTTTCTGACATTATCTGTTGCCGTGGTCTTCGCCGCCTGCAAAAACGACAAAAACGACCCGGAGCCAGACCCGATTAATCCGTCGGACACCACCAAGACCGACACCGTTGTCACTCCCGGCAAATCGGGCGTGAACAGCCTGCGCTATCTGAAAACTTACGTTGACCGCGCCGAGCACCCCGATTTCAAATTCAGCGGCGCCCTCGATGTCAACGAGTTCCACAACAACCGCAACGGCTTGCGCGACACCGTGACGGCTCACTTCGACGAGATTGTGGCCGGCAACGCTATGAAGTACGCCTCGGTTGTCGATGGCGGCGGAAATATGAATTTCAACCGCGTCAAGCAGTTTGTTACCGATGCCAAAAATGCCGGACTCACCATCTATGGCCACACTCTGGCCTGGCACTCGCAGCAGCAGCCCAGCTACCTGATGGGGCTGATGGCCGACAAGGAGCTCGAAGTGCCTGAAAGCGAGAAGGTTGACATTGAGGACTGCAACATCACCTACAGCAAACTCACTTCGTGGAATTACTGGAAAGCCGATTTCATTCAGGAAGACAACAATGTCGATTACTCGATAAAAATCACCAAAGACGGCGTTCTCATCTCGAACAAAAAGAAAGCCAACAACAACTATATGGTTCAGTATCAGATTGCTAACAGTCTGATGACTAAAATCGGCACCACCTACACAATGACAATCAAGGCCCAAGCCACCGGCGATGCCACTTTGAACTACAGCGTGGGCTCGTGGTATCCCGACAATTTCAGCGGAGCAATAACCATCGACAACACAATGAAAGAGTACACCGTTACCGTCACCCCCAAAGTTGACGGCGGATTTGTGCTGCTCCAGACTGGCGATTTTGTTGGCGACATTACCATTGAAAGCCTGAAAATCACACACAAAGGCAGCGACAAAACCATTCCGCTCACCGCCGAGCAGAAGCGCGACACCCTCAAATGGGCTATGGACCGCTGGATTGCCGGAATGATGGAGGCCACCGACGGCTACGTGAAGGCCTGGGACGTTGTGAATGAACCCATCTCGGGCGGCGGCAACGATGGCAGCGGCAACTATGTTCTGCAAAGCTACGAGCTGAACAACAACGGCGACCCCACCAATGTGGCGTCAGGTGTGTTCTACTGGCAGTATTATATGGGCGACCTCGAATATATGCGCACTGCCGTGGCAAGCGCCCGCAAGCACTTCAAGGGCAACCCCGACGAGCTGAAACTCTTTGTGAACGACTACAACCTTGAGTCGGACTGGGACGACAACAAAAAGGTTAAGAGCCTTGTTGAATGGATTAAGAAATGGGAGGCCGACGGCGTTACAAAAATCGACGGCATCGGCACTCAGATGCACATCAGCTGCTTCGAGGACGAAGGCATCCAGGCCAATATCGAAAAGCATATTGTCAAGATGTTTGAGATTATGGCCGCAAGCGGAAAACTCTGCCGAATTTCGGAACTCGATATGGGCTATGTGCGCGGCAACTCAAGATGGAGTGGAACAAAACTCAAAACATCACAAGTTACCAAAGCCGAACATCAGAAAATGGCTGATTTCTACAAGTTTATCATCAAAAAATACTTCGAGATTATTCCTGCGGCGCAGCAATACGGCATCTGCCAATGGTGCCTGACCGACGCTCCCGATGGCGGCGGCTGGCGTGGCGGCGAGCCCGTGGGCATCTGGACCGAAGGATTCAAAGCCCGCAAAGCCGTTTATGGCGGCTTTGCCGACGGCCTGGCTGGCGTTGAATAACGGCTGCCAAAATACAACATCGCGTGCCGGTTTCCGCAATGTCGGAGGCCGGCACGGTTGTTTATACGGCTGAATCATTTGGCCTTATTCCGATTCTTGCTCGGCGCTGTTTTCGCCTCAGCGGTAATGGCAAACACGCATTCTTGTAAAAACAAACACGATAATCTGCTGTTAACTCATATTTTTTACCACTTAACAGCACGTTATCGGCCATTTTTATTCGATAGCGTGCTGCTAACTCATTTTTTTAGACACTTAGCAGCAGATTATCGCACATTAGCGAACAAATCGTTCAATACAATTTCCGATTGGATATTGTTTCGATAAGCGTTGCGGGCCAGACCGTAGGTGGTTATCATTGTTGTGTGGACGGCCTTCCGAGTCTTTGTAACCATCTGAAAAACAGACTTTCGACGGCGGAGATAATCATCTTCGGCCTTGTCGATGACAAACTCATCGCTCGCGAATTTCATCTCGCAAAGATTGATGATGCCATCATTGCGGTCAATCAGCAAATCAACCTGCGCGCCGCTGTGCTCATTGTTGGCTTCGGTGCGCCACGACTGCACGTAACTCACCACACCCGACACGCCAAGCGCCTGCTTTATCTGCGGCAGATGCCACAGGCACACGCGCTCAAACGCAAGCCCAGCCCACGCGTTGTGCAGCCCTGTGCTCAGGCTGTTGGTCCAAAAATGCGCATCGTGGCGCGAATTGTTGCGGAAATATTGGAAATAGAACAGCGTGAAATTGTCCATCAGTTGGAACAGGGCATCTCGCTCGCGTTTCTGCATCGACTGATATTTTCTGATGAAACCGCACAACTGCAACTCCTCAAGCACGCGGTTGAACACGGGATTGTCTGTAAGGCCGGCATCTTGCAGCAACTCTTTGCGCGTCATTCCTATCTTTTTGGTTGACAGCGTGGTAACAACATCAATATAAGGTGCGGGATTTTTGAAAAGCGATGCATAAAGAGCATCGAATTCGTCGGAAAGACGGCCGCTGTCGGCAAAGCAGAGCCTGTCGATGTTCTGAGCCAGACTCTCGCCACGGCGCAGAAGGCTCCAATAATATGGTATGCCGCCAAAAATCATATAGGCTTCGGCCAATTCTTTCCGTGTGAGTTCAAGTCCTTGAAGATGAGCGTATTGCTCGCACTCATACAGATTGAATGGCGGAAGGTGGATTTGGCGCGTGAGCCGCCCGTAAAGCCCTCCGTGGTTGCGCATTATCTTCTTCACAATCCACGATGTGGCGCTTCCGCAGACAATCAGAACAATGTCGTTGCGCATATTCGCCCAACCGTTACAGAAATGCTCCAACGCACTGACAAACTGCGATTTGGGTGTATCCATCCACGGCAGTTCATCAATGAAAACAACCTTTTTTTCTGCAGGCGATTTTTTCAGCAAATCGCTCAAATAGTGGAACGCATCGAACCACGTTTTGGGCATCTTGCAGCGCTTCAGCCCTGCTCGGCGCAGCGATTCGCGGAATTCGGCCAGTTGCTCTTTCCGCCCGACATTGGCAATGCCCGTATGGTAGAAAGCAAACTGATTTTCAAATGTTTCGCGTATCAGATAGGTCTTTCCGACACGCCGCCGCCCATACACGGCGCAGAATTGCGACTCGTCTTTTTCCAAAAGTTCGAGTAATTCTTTCCGCTCGTTCTCTCTGCCGACAATCATAACAGTCTGTTTTAAAGCCGTTTGCATTTTGCTTTTTGGTGTCACCAATAACTTTTGACACCGCCAATTTCAAACGGATTGTTTTCATCAACAAAGTAAAACATTATTTTCGGATAATCTGCTGTTAACTCATATTTTTTACCACTTAACAGCACGTTATCGGCTATTTTTGTTTGATAGCGTGCTGCTAACTCATTTTTTTAGGCACTTAGCAGCAGATTATCGCAACCAGATGAACTAAACCGCCAAATCGGCCAATTCAATGGTGGTGAGCATTTCGGCGGTTAATTGTTTCTCTTGCGCAAGGCGGTTGGCTTGCTTTGCATCACTTGTTTTCGCACAGATGACATGAGATAACACAGATTAACACAGCGTTTTTTGAACGCAGATTTAACTGATTGGACGGATTTTCGCAGATTTGAAATTATTTAATAAATCGGATTTGCAAATTCAACTTCATAAACAACTCACCATTTTCTTCATAGATAGAGCCGAATTTGTGGCGAGTTTGACTTGGCGTTTCAAATCGAGTATTGTAAAATAGATAGTCTTCCAAATCGTTGCGGTCGAAAAAGTGGTAGCAAACCACGTCACCATCTTCTTTAACTACAATGTAACCGCCGTTGGCGTTGAATTTTCCTTGCCAAGGCGTCGCGGCGGTCATTCCAAGCGCAAACGCGAGCAGAAACTGTTTTACCTTGTATTCATAAATCGGCTGACCTTCGCAGTTTATGTTCAAAGGGTCAGTCATGGTTATGTGAGCGACAGCCTCTTCTACTGTTCTAGCATCGCCAGAATAGTAGTAAAGCAAACATTCTGCAATTATTCGTTCCATTCCTAAATCAAGCATTGTCAAGTTATTGTGCAGACGGCTTTGTGCAACTTTTTGGAAGGAAACTGTGGCATTGCAACCATTAATCAGTTGGAATTTGTCACGGAAATATTTTTGGCCATTTATCTCATCAATTAGAGCATTGTCCACACCATTTATCCGGTAAATGAAGTTTGTGGCGTCGCCCGAAGCATTGATAAGAGTTGAATCGGCACCAAGTTTTGACTTGATACTGTAACCCAATTCGGGTTTTGAACCAGTGTGCAGATTGTGTATCACAATGCGAATATCGGCTTTATCCTGCGATTTGGCGCAAACTTTTTCACATTTTATTTCTTCCATAAATTGTTCGATACCATCAATGTTTTCGGAACCTCTAATGCTTTTTATGTAATTCAAAAGCTGGGTTGCTTCTGTACGAAAACGCTCTTGCGGAACCTCGAACTGAACCATTTGTCCTGACACCAAAATGTTGTTTTTGGCCGCCTGAACCTTATAACTGATACGGTCGGGGGCATCATTACGGAAAACTTCAAGAATCGGATAAAACCTATCATCGTAGCGGTTTAGACGCCCATCGCCACAATAAAGACGGCCATCGGCAAGCAACTTCAGAAACGTGTATAGCTCCGACCACTCACCTTTGTTTTTCGAAGCACTCATAGCAACTTTTTGTTTGATAGTGTTTTAAGAAGTTGTTCTGCTGTGGCTTGAATGGCGGGCACAGCAACCGAATTGCCAAACTGCTTGTATGCCGAAGCGTCAGCAACCACAATTTTGAAATCGTCGGGGAAACCTTGCAGACGCGCCCATTCGCGCGGTGTCATCCGACGAAGACCGTCGGTATTGTATTCGCCTTTTATTCGCGTTGTTGGTGTTAGGTCGGTTTGGCGCTTGTCAATTACCAAATTGCGCTCCCGGCCCATACCTCCAACCACAATGGCGTTTGCCACGGCGTTATCGTCTATAACCTCGTAGCCGAAACCATTGCCTTTTGCCGCGTGACGTTCTTTGTGCGCAACCAGAGTGTTGACGTATTGCGTTGACAAATAATATTTTGACGGCACGGGTTTTTCTTCGCGAATGTCGATAAAATGCTTCGTAACTTCTTTCTGTTCGGGATAGACAAAATCATCCTTTTTTATTCCCAAGTCTTTGCGGAATCCGACAATGTAAATCCTCTCACGGTGCTGCGGAACACCGAAAAACATAGCGTTCACAATCTGTGGGTCGGGAACTACATAGCCAACCTCATCAAGCGTATTCAAAATGGTTTGTAAGGTGCGTCCTTTATCGTGAATCATCAAGCCCTTAACATTCTCAAGGAAAAAGGCTTTAGGTTGTTTGCGTCGTAAAATTTCGGCCACATCGAAAAACAATGTGCCGCGAGTTTCCTCGAAACCACGCTTTTTGCCAGCCAACGAGAACGCTTGACACGGAAATCCGCCACAAAGAATATCGAAATTGTCGGGTATGAAACTTTTGGTACGTTCGCTTGTTATGTCGCCAAATGGCACATCGCCATAATTCGCAAAATATGTTTTTTGTGCCTGAGCATCCCATTCCGACGAATAAACGCACTGACCGCCAAGATTTTGAAACGCCAGCCGGAATCCGCCAATGCCGGCAAATAGGTCGATAAAGGTGAATTTTGGTTTTTCAGGCGCAGGGAAAGGAACGTTGAAAATATCTTTGAACAAATAAAGTTGCGTTGCGTCAGGTTCGCTAACCTCATTAGAGCCTTCGCTTTCGCTTGATTTTGGAAACCATTGGCTAATAAACTGTTGAGCCTTGTCATCGTAAGTGGCAGAATACTTTGACTGACGAAGTTGGATATAATGTGTAACTATTGCAAGTTGGTCGGCAAGCGAAATCTGTTCGCCACTCGCATCAAATTGTTGACTACTTGATTTTGAATTTATTGCGCTGTTTTTTAAGCCAATATCAGCCAAAGTCAGCGGTTTCCCGCCACCAACGCTTTTTGAGTCCGTCATTGTTATGTTTTTTAGGTTGCGCTCACCATTTCACCTAAAAAACATTGCGGTCTGATTTCGGCACCTGGCAAAAAAATGTGGACATTTCCTCATCCACATTCCAGGTGCTTGGCCAGACCTTCACAATCAGATAAGGAATGCCCACGCATAACACGTGAGCATTCACAACTATCGTCTGATTGTGATTCCTTTGCGGCCAAGCTTTGGAATGTTTTCAGATTAGCGGTAAACGCTATTGATTAATAATATGTTAGTTCAAAAAATAACTTTCTGTTTCTTGTTTCGATTTATGTTTCACATACAATTCATTATTGGTTGTCATCTGCGGTTGGTTTTAAAAATATCTCTGCGCAGTAGACGTTGCCAACTACAAATATAACTGATATTTTTCCAATAGTATCTTAATCGAGTCCATCAAAAAAACAGGGCCCCAACCTTTCGGCGGAGCCCTGTTCTCTCACTTATTGTATAACCCTAAACCTTTATGATTTTCAACTTATTACGCACATCGTGACAAAGAATGCGGCACCAGCAGCATAGCCGATGAGAGCAAGCCACGACACGTGTTTTACATACCAGATGAAGTCGATTTTTTCCAACCCCATTGCGGCAACACCTGCAGCCGAGCCAATTATGAGCATACTGCCACCAGTGCCGGCGGTGTAGGCCAGAAATTCCCAGAACGGACCGTTCTGCACAAAGTTGGCTGCGTAACCCACGGCGTCGGCGGCTTCAACGGGGTACATACCCATGGCACCAGCCACAAGTGGTACATTATCAACCACCGACGAGAGTATGCCGATGATGACATCGATAATGAAAACACCGCCCGTTGCATCTTTGAAACATCCGTCAAGCGCATTCGACAGAAGCGACAGGTGACCAGCCGACTGCAAAGCCGAAACGGCCAGCAGAATGCCCAGAAAGAACAGAATGGTGGGCGTGTCGATGTGTGTCAGAATGTAGGTCGGACGCAGTTTGTTCTTTATTCCCGGTGCGTGATTCTTATGGATAATCTCGGTGATGGCCCACACAATTGAGAGGCTGAGCAGCATTCCGAGGTAGGGCGGAAGGTGTGTAACTGTTTTAAACACAGGCACAGCTATCAGACCGCCAACGCCAAGAACTAGCATTGCCTTCTGTGTCCGCGGCGATGTGCCCCAGTCGTCTTTGTCCATCGACTCGTCGGTTGGGCGCTCAATCTCGCCTTTAAACGTGAAACTCATGATTATAAGCGGGATGCACAGGCAGATGAGCGATGGCAGGAAGACTTCAAAAACAATTTTTTCGGTCGTAACCTGACCGCCAATCCAAAGCATAATGGTTGTGACGTCACCAATTGGCGACCATGCACCACCTGCGTTTGCCGCAATCACAATCATACTTGCAAAGAACCAACGTGTTTTCTGGTCTCCCACAAGTTTGCGGAGCAGGGCGACCATCACAATTGTGGTTGTCAAGTTATCGAGAATAGCGCTCATAAAGAACGTCAGGATGCTCAAAATCCACAGCAGTTTGACCTTGTTGGTGGTTTTGATTTTATCGGTGATGACCTTGAATCCGCGGTGACGGTCGACGGTCTCGACAATGGTCATCGCGCCAAGCAAGAAGAACAGGATTTCGGCCGTATCTCCCAGATGGTGAACAAGTTCGTAATTAAAGAAAGAGTGGATGTTCTCATCGGTGAGACCGCCTTCGACGGTCAGCGAGTATTTGTTCCACGCTGCGCTGTGGCCGAGCGAGAGAATGCTGTCGGCGCCAAGTGCATAAATAGCCCACAAAGCCGCGCCGATGAAGAGCGCCGGTGCCGCTTTGTCAATTCTGAAAGGGTGTTCCATTGCAATGGCAATGTAGCCGAGCACGAACACCAAAATCATAACTGCAAACATATCAATGTACTTTTATCCCCAATTTTTCGGGCGCAAAAGTAGTGGTTCAA
>JAEEGK010008714.1_pt1 | contig 23879 bp, 20 predicted proteins | sample 8958771 | NCBI WGS metagenome assembly JAEEGK01 (sample SAMN16246547, study PRJNA631951) | gut metagenome | biome: gut microbiome; feature: rumen; material: SC-attached | host: Bos | place: Iran: Karaj | collected 2018-10
TATAATCCTGTATCGGATCCTTCTGACAGCAGCCGTTATCTGGATCTGGCTCCTTACTTCAACTTTAATGAATCTTCATATAAGCAGGAATATTTCTCGAATGCATTGGAAGCGTCCATGTCAGGCAATTCTTTATACCGCATGCCTTTGGACATAAGCGCATCAGGGATCATTACCGATTCTTCCAATGTTCCTTCCGGAAAACTCGGATTTACATTCGACGAATATAAGAAATTCTTAAATGACAAATGCAACGGTGTTGATCCGATAAGCAAGACCAAGGGCTTTGAAATGAGCAAACCTGAATACTTCACCAAGCTCTTCCTCAACATGAGTGATAATTTCATTAAGGACGAAAAAGTCGATCTCCAAAGTGAAGATTTCAGAAATCTGATGCTGTTTGTTGACGAATACGGAAGCGATGTTACAGCTTCATCTGATGATTATGGATTCGGTTATATAACCGAACACAACCGCGCGGTTGCCGAAGTAGTAACGGAAATAGATACAGCTATCACAGGCAAGCCCGCCGAGGTCGATGGAAAGATCGGAGCAGTTTACGGCAATTTCTATTCTTTCGAGAACTATTTAGACAGATATAAGCTCTTCGGAAGCAGCATCGGTGTATATGGCCTCCCTTCCTATGACGGCAGAGGACCGCTCACTGTTTCAAGTGAATTCGTAAGCATCTCAGCTGATACGAAGTTCCCCGATGCCTGCGCAGATTTCGTAAAGCTCCTGCTCTCTTACGATATCCAGTGCTACAAGGAATCTAATCCGATCAACCGTGAAGCGCTCCGTTATATAGCCGGAAAAAAGCTTGATGTCTATAACGCGGAAATCGACGAAGAGAGCAAATACGATATAGCCGTCAAGAAAGCAAAACTCGGTCCTGAAGCCATCGATAAGTATGAGGAGATCTTATCTTCCTCATATGGCGGAATGAGTGCCGGAAGCGCAGTTGAGAGCATACTTATGGAAGAATCTTCCGCATACTTTAACGGACAGAAATCCATGGAAGACGTAATTACCGTAATGCAGAAGAGGCTTCAGACAGTATTGGATGAAGCTAAATAAATTGCAACTTCACGATTAATATCAGCTGACTCTCAACTTCTCCTTTAAGGCATCCTGCAGGACCTGGGAGAAGTTGATTCTTTCTGCCATGGCTGCCTCATTAAGCCATTCAGGGATTGTCAGTGTTTTCTTTACTGATCTGGTTCCAAACTTCCGTCTGCATTGAGTAGTATCGCATGCTACATATGAAGAAAACTCTTTTTTCTTAAGCTTGATCTCATTAATAGGTGTTGGCTTTGGAGCTTCAATGCCTTTCTCTTCATAGTTAGAATAAACCATAAGAGCAAGTGCTTCCTCTGCCATCATTATTCCCTCTTCCAATGTGTCACCACATGTAAAACAATTCTCAATATCCGGAAAATGAACAAAATAACCGCCCTCCGGTTCCGGTGTAAACACTGCCGGATAAACATATAAAGGAGAATGAGATAATTTCTTATTCATATCTTTCCCTCTCAACATTAATATTTCTCAATTCCCGCCTGCTTTCTGATTGCATTCTCCAAGCCGGTCTTCAGCTCCTGTGAATTGTGTCTTGGTATGATAAAGCTGCTCTTTGTAATTGGCGAATACCATTCTTCGTGGTTGGTAAGTTCCCTGACAAAATGGCAGCCATTCTTCCTAAGCAATTTCTTCATCTCGGATATTTTCATATCTGACACCTCTTCAGGCAATTATATAATAACACGTATAATACGTATTATCAACATTGAAACAAATAACGATCGGAACTGTTAATCCGATAAAATAGTTAGACTACATATACAGTAAGGATTAAATACTCAAACGTTTTATTAATTTGATTATACGCCGTTGAGACGCTGTTACAATGCACTAATGCCCCGTTTTGCGGCCATTCTTATCAGAGCTTGCCGGGTTCTGCCTTGCTCAGATATACAGCAACCGCATCCTCCTCATTGCTCCCGATGATGCCTGTTGCTAAAGCCTTCAGCTCATCAACGGCGTTAGCTACCGCATAGGCCTCATCAGCGATCTTAAACATCGGAATATCATTTACGGAATCTCCGAAAACAACCAGCCTATCAAATCCATACTCTTCTTTAAGTTTGAGTATGGATTTTGCTTTTGTGCTGTTCTGAGGGGCTATCTCAAGCCAGTATTCATCCCTGTAAACATCCTTCTGGAACAGGCACTCCCAGCCGTTATATTCCCTTGCACGGATATAGAGCGGCTCGGTCTCACTCTTATCTCCAATGATGGTCACATAGCCGGGATCCCCTCTGAACATTCCTGTAAGATCAGAAGAGAAAACCACAGACGGATCATCCTTGTAGTAATCCAGATAACCCTGAAGCTCCGGAGTATGCAGAGTGTCTGCAAAGACCTTCTTCATGTCATCACCGAAATAGCATGACACGAAGCCTGTTCTTGGCAGTTCAGGAAGCATTTCCTTCAGCAGATCAACTTCGCTTTCCGTGAATAATGCCTTCTCGATTATCTTTCCGGTATTATTGTCTGCGAGAACTGCGCCATTTCTCGTGATCACAGGAAGCCTTAAATTGAGATCTTTTGTGATCGTTCCCGCACTAGAGATAGACCTTGCCGTTGCATAGGTAAAGGCTGCACCCTTTGCGACCAGTTCATTAATAGTCTTAACCGAGAAATCCGATATCTTCAGATCTTTGTGCATCAGCGTTGCGTCAAGATCTGAAACGTATAATACTTTTTCTTCCATTTGATCCCCTTATGCCTTCCCGTCTGCGAAAAAGCGTTTATTTATGGTGATAGATTATAAACCCGTCCGTGTATTTGGCAAACTCGTAATTCTCATCCACAAATTCAAGGAACTCAGGACTTGTAATATCGCCTGCAGAATCGTGCAGAACGATGATATCAGGCTCTCCGTAATAGGTTTTATAGTACTGGAAAGCAAGCTCCGTGTTGTTTGGATCCCAGAGATTTGCCGCATCAGGCTTAAGGTCCGTCATGAGATAGAACTCCATCGCAAACGGACCGCAGGCTATCGTCTTATCGCCGTCTTTGATTACTTCAGCGAGATCTTTTTCGACGGTCTCATATCGCTTTGCATTATCAGGAAGATCAATGATCCCCTTATAGATTCCTGTCCTGATCCTTGCGGTGCATTCCAAAGGCTTTATACCGTCGAAAGAAAATGAATACAACGCAAATACATTCATTACGACCATGGCAGATGCCAGAATTCCAAAAACTGTCTTGCGGTCGCTCTTCATCTCACTCATCCTGATTGCTTCAAACAGCAAAAGGACAGTAACGATGGCGCCGGTCCTGGTACCTGCGGAGAACTTGATCGCACCGTCCAGTGCGGTCATTGAATAAACAACACCGGCAATAAAGGACGATATCCATAAGAACACAATGAGATCCTTAAAATGTCTTCTCCTATCGGATTCCTTCCTGACTAAGAAATACAAAGGAATCGTATAAAGCGAAAGATAAGTCATCAGAGTATTAAGGCTGTCCACACGGAAAACCGTCATCAGAAGAAGAACGATGCATCCCAGGAGCATTACAGAGCAGAACATCAGGATCTTATGCTTGTTCTTGCGGAAAACATAAAGGATAAGGATGCTGACGGCAAAGAAGACCAGTGAGAACATGTAGAAAACGATATTTTCCACAATGAGTGCTTTTGTCTTCTCAACCATACTCGAGAGCGAGAAGAACCCCTCCCTGCCCGTTGACGACAGACCCGCTTCTGCCATGGTGCTGTTAAAGATAAAGAGATTGCGCACACCGATCTTAAGCACATACAACATGAAAACTGCAAAGACCAGAGCCGAGCCCAGAATATAGAACAACGCCATAAGATTATGTGCTTTTGCCGACTGCTTTCTCCTGTAAAAGAAGATCAATGCCAGAACATACACATAAAGCACTATCATTGTCGGATAAGCAAATACCATGCACGCATGTGCGATACCTGCAATAAAGACCATAATATAAGCCTTCCCGGCGGTTTTCTGCTCAATAGAAGTTACCGCACCAAAGACCAGAAACAATCCTATGAGCCTGAAGAACAACTCCCAGTTGTCGTACCACATATAGAACAAAAGGAATGAGACTGCCGTCGAATAGATGACCACAGCAAATAAAGAACTCATGCGGTCGAAAAAGCGCGAGAGTATCTTATAAAGGAAAATACCCATGAGCAGCTGCAGCACGATAAATACGATCCTAGAGAACAGGACGATGCCTTCAGTCGAACCCGTTATCCTGGTAAAGACAAAGATAAATGGAATTAGAAAAGAATCACCTGTCTGGAAATAATCCCAGTTCTCAACAAGGAACGTATTTCCCTGAAGTGACCTTAGCGCCTGACCGATATTAAATACCTCGTCCATGACGCTGATGCATAAGAACGCTCTGAAGATGACAGCCAAAACCAGGACAGCATTAATGATAAGTATTGGCAGATACTTATTCTTACTTGTCTTGATTGCATCAGGCTTACTCATCTTATTGACACCACTTAAGATTTACTGACAAGATTATACCATTACACGGCAATAGGATATCTTAAGACAGTTCCCTTGTCTCCCCAATGATCCTTATCCCGATATCGCAGTTGACCTTATCCTTCATGGCTTCCTTGGCATGCCCCAGAAAATGCCCGTATTTAAAGGTTCCTATCGATACCGTAAGATCTGACTTCACATAAAGACCGCCAAGTCCCGTGTCTCCGTTAAGGCCGCTGTTTATGTCGGCTGACACGACGTAGGCACCCGACGAATTGATGTTCTCAATGGCTGTTTTTGCCGGCTCTTTGACTTCACCCTTGAACCCGGTGCCGAAGATACAGTCGAGAATGGTCTTATAACCGCCGTAATTGCCTCCGGATACGGTCCGGATACCTTTTTCGAGACATATGTCATAGAAAAACCTGCCGTCCTCAGAGAAGGCATCCTCGTAGAGCAGGACGATCTCACAATCGATCCCGTGATCCTTAAGCAGCGATGCCACTACAAATCCGTCACCGGCATTGTTGCCTTTACCGCAAATAATTCCGACCGGCGCCTTCCATTCGACGTGCTCGAAAATAGCCTTCCCGGCTCTTGCCATCAACTCTTTTGACGGGACAAGGTTCTCAATGGTCCACTTATCGCTCGCCCTCATTACCTCTGTAGAAACGCATATAGGCATATCAGGCCTTCTTCGCCTTTACCATCGTGAAATAGATAACGCCTGCAACGGCAAAGAGGATCATAGCGGTAACGATAATGACCGTATAGTTGTTATTCGTATTGGAGAGGATGATCTCGGAAAGGTTATTTCCCGTGATCCCTGCAACAGCCCACGCTGACAGAGACAGGCCGTGGATCTTTGAGATGTTCTTCATTCCGAATCTGGATTCGAGGAGCGCCGGCAATGTCGAGAAACCGCCGCCGTAGCCTAAGTTGATCACCATAAGGAGGATCACGATGACCCAGCCGTTGCCGATAACAGCGGAAAGGCCGCAGAGCAGTACGCAAGACAGGAATATTATTCCATAGACCGTAGCCCTGTCCTTCATCTTATCTGAGACAGTCGAATACCCGATACGTCCCAGAGCATTGCAAACTGCCGTGACCGAAGGAACTACCGCAACAATAGTCGCAAGGATCGCAAGTCCCGCGAACTTCTCATTGAGCAGCTGCTTCTCATATGTGATGAGCATGAGACCGCAGTGGATATTGATATAGAAGATGAGCCATATGCCGATAAAGGTCTTGTCCTTAAACATCGACGTTGCCTTGAAGCTGTTATTGACTGCCTTGTCTTCGACCCAGCCCTCAGGCTTCTTAAGAAGGATGTGTCCTGCAAACATCATTACGAAATAAACGCAGCCCAGGATAAAGAACATCGGGGCTATACCGAACTTATTCTGGAGGAACTCCATGATCGGCGTAGCGATAGCCTTTGCAAGTCCGAAGCCCATGATGGAGATGCCCGTCGCAAGACCCTTATTGTCCTTAAACCAGAGCATCAGTGTCTTAACGGGTGTTAAGTAACCAATGCCAAGGCCGATACCCATTATGCATCCGTAGAAGATATAAATAAGGATCAAGGCCAGAGGTCCCTGGAAGAACTTGATCGTGGCGCCTGTTCCCAGCATACCTGCCGTAAAACAGATGGCGGATATAAGTGAAGACCTGTGGATGTTCTGTTCAACTATCTTGCCTGCAAAAGCAGCTGACATGCCGAGGAAGAAGATCGCCAAGCTGAATGCCCAGCCTACTGCAAAAGGACTCATGCCTATGGCTTCAGCGATAGATTGCTTGAAAGTACTCCAACAATAGACCGTACCGATAGAACAGTGAATCAACAAAGCCGGTATGGCCGCTCTGGTCCATTTATTCATAGATCTTCCCTCCCTAGGCGTTATGAATTAAGTGTACCATTTAATTGACTAAAGCAATAATGGATTTTTATAGTTTTTGCGAAGTCCAACGCGCGGCTGTTTTCAAGGCTGTAGCCGTACATGTAGCCGTGATTTTCGCGGTTCTGAACTATAATCCGAGTTGTTTTTCCAGGCATAGTGAACGGCGTTGCCGCTGGTTTTGCCGTTCATTTGGCCCTAAAACGGTATTTTGAACGGCAGAATGAACGGCAGTGCCGCTGGTTTTGCCGTTCATTTGGGCTAAAAACGGTATTTTGAACGGCAGAATGAACGGCGGCGCCGTGTATTTTGCCTGGAGTTTTAGCATGCACTCATTAAAATGCCCGGCTTTTCAACCGGGCATTAACTAAGATCAAAAATCAATAGCTGTTACATATAGTCGTCGACATCGAATTTCCTGTCGCGGAAATAATAATGTCTGTCTTCTTCAGTAATCTCTCTTAACACGCGGCAGGGATTGCCTACTGCAACCACGTTGTCGGGAATATCCTTTGTTACGACGCTGCCGCCGCCTATTACAACGTTATTACCGATCGTAACTCCCGGGCATACAAGAACGTTGCCGCCGATCCAGACGTTCTCGCCGATCGTTATGTCAATTCCGTATTCGTAGCCTGAATTCCTGGACTCAGGATGGATCGGATGTCCTGCCGTACAGATCTGGACATTGGGGCCGCACATGAAGTGGTCGCCGATCTTAACTTTGCCAACATCAAGGACTATGAAGTTGTAGTTTGCGAAAAAGTCCGTTCCGACTTCGATGTTATAACCGTAGTCACAGTGGAAAGGAGACTCGATACAAAGATAGCCTTCCTTTGTCTTTCCCAGTATCTCACGAAGGAGCTTTTCTCTTTCAGCCTGCAGCTCAGGATCCATGTTGTTATATCTGTAAAGCTTCTTCTTGCATTCCATGCGCTCCTCATTTAAGCCGTCCATCCATGACTTATATGGGAGGTTCGCGATCATTCTTTCTTTATTATCCATATCATGCTTCTCCTACGTAATTTTGCCCGGGTACAAGGCGGATCTCAAATGTCTCCTTGTACTTAACATCCTTCTTGACGGGCTGTGATGTTATGTTGTCTCTTGTACGTTCGATCTCCTTGGATGCGAAGTCACAGAAGAATTCGCAGAAATCGTTGTTCATGAGCTGCTCTTCGTGCAGGAACTCGTTCATCTGCTCAGGCGTATAAGGCAGTACCGTGAAATCGAACTTCGGGTTGTAGCCTATCCTTCTGATCTCGATCGAATCGCCGTCACCGTTCGTAAGCTTAACGACCTGTGTGTCGGTGTGGGATGAGTTCTCGGCAGGCCTTGCGTAAGGGTGGTAGATCTTTCCCGCTCCTGCAGAATAGACACCGAGCCTTGCTGCATTCTTACGGTCTACATAAGATTCGCCGGGGCCTCTTCCGTACCAGGAACATACGCAGTCGTCCCTGACTATCGGGAACCTTATGCCGTATCTGACCATGTCATACTTAGGCTTGAACTCGAGTGTTACCCTTACGGTATCGGCTCTCGGGACTTCGTAGAACAGGATGACCTCGCCATGCATTGCAAAGGACTTATATCTTGAGATCATAGTGAATTCGCCGTCCCTGCTGCCGTATTCGGAACCGATATACTTTATGGATTCCTGGATATGCTCATAGTCGCTTTCCTTTGAGAAAACAGTCCTTGCAAGGATAAAGCTCCTGTCAGTCCTGTCGATGTTTGAAGGACAGCGGTAAAAGCTCGGAACAAGAGGTCCCTTAAGGAAGTTATAGCCTGCGATCTCAAGGCTCTCAAGGCTTCCGGGATTCCTGCCAAAGCCGATCTTAAGATCTCCCTTGCCTACATAAAGTCCGTGAGGAACCGTATAAACTGCATTATGCGTAATAACGTCCGTGATCTTCTCATCAAGAGGAGCTGAACCTTCATAGCTTACATCATAGCCTGCAAGCCCGCTGCTCTCGCTCATACGCTCTACCCTGCCGTTGTCATCTTCAGTCAGGAGCGCCTGGTCGCTGTCAACGCCGGTATCCATGAGTGCATTCTCGGGATCCTTAACACCTGAGCCGAGCTGCATGGGCGCTTCAGCCGCAGGCTTTTCGCCGCTTCCAAGCCCCATAGAATCAGAAGGCTCGTCACCTATAGGGCTTGCGATGTTATCAGAGAGAACGTCCTGATAGAAGGCAACCTCATAGCCTGCCTTCGCATAGTAGGTATCCTTGTGAAGCTTTAACGTGATATCGAAAACAAGCTCCTTCGAAAGAGCATTCATATACATCTCGATGAATTCGGCCTTGCCCTGTGCCCAGCCGGGTGTCGTAAAGACATCCGTCGCAAACGGGAACTTCAGAGTTCTTGAGCCGAAGGGTTCGATCTCGGGAATGACGCCTCTGCCGGACATTATCGCTCTTCCGCCAAGCAGGATCTTCCACTCGAGATCGAGCTCGGGCGTATAACCGAACTGGTTGGAATTGCGCATCGTAAGCGTAGCCGGATCGCCTGCTGCAGCGAAGATGACAACCGACTGGCACTGCTTCTTGATATCAAGATAGATCGGGTGCGGGTTACGTTCGGCATCAACGATGCCCTGACCGATGCAGGAATTCTCTTTCTGCTTGCCGCCGACAAGGTCAGCGTGATGGATCCACTTATAAGGTGTCTCATCGTCAGTAAATCTGGTTCTTCCGGGGATCGACTCGAAGAGATTTCTTCCGGTCCTGTTAAGACCGAAGATCTTCTTTCTGTCGAGGCACAGGTCTTCCCAGGGTCCGAATACGGCGCCTGCTTCGCTCGGAAGAGGCTTCATGTCGGATATCCTGTCAAGAGGCTTAGCCTTCTTGTTTGCCGCAGATGCGATCTGTGCTTCGCAGTACCATCTTCTGGTATCGTCGATCATGTTGCACTCGCGCTTGATCCTGTGTGCGAGTTCATAGTTGAAGTTGTACTTCTGGAAGCCCCACATAACGACAGACGGGTGATTCATCGCAGATTCGACATAATCCCTCATGTAAAGTACAGAAGATGTCGCGATGACATACATACCGTACTGGTCGCAGAGATTCAAAAAATCGTCTGACAAAGGCATACCGTCAGCGATAACGCCGTTAATGCCGGCACGCTTCATCAGGATGATATCCTGACGCATGCGGTCGAGCGATACGGCAATACCGTTCTGCGGATCGAATTCATAGTACTTAACGAGATTTAAGTTAACTCTTCTGTCGTTGATATTGAGCTTATCCTGAACGATCTCAGTGGTCCTGAAGCCGAATCTCTTCTTCTTGGCGCAGATGACCTTTCCTTCAGAATCCATGACCTCGAAAACGATGTCGTACTGCACAGGCGTACAATCTGACCACTGTGCAACGTCAAGCGCTACGAAATCAGTGCTTGCCCTTGTCTCCTTCAGCGCATCGACAACGCCTACTACAGGCTCGCTCTGGCCCTTGATGTTGACGAACGGGAGTTTATAGGGATCGTACTCGGCTCTCGCCTCAAGAAGCGAGATACGGACGGAATAAGGGATCATGTAATTCGTGTGGTTCCTCATTCCGAAATCGACCTTGATCATGAAGTCGCCGTGCGGAACACGTGATACGGATGAACGCGTAGCAAGGGCATCCATTTTCGCGACCTCGGAAATATAAGCCGAAGGAACATATTCGAGCTGGATATGAAGGTTAGATAATTCGAGCAGAGAATCCTCAACGATCATTATCGGTCTGAAGAGACCGGAGAATCCGAAGTTCATCATGTCAAGGATGATATGTCCGTCGTCATCCCTGTCATAACGGTTAACGATGATCGTGATCTGGTTAACGCCTGCCCTTACAAGGCCTGAGATAAGAAGTCTCTTTCTTGTGAAGACCGCGTGTGAAGTACAAAGGAGTTTGTCGTTGACAAACACCTTGAAGCTTCCGCAGATGCCTGACGTCTCAAGGTAAAGAGCCCTGTCGATATCTTCTGGAGTAAATACGACCGTAGTCCTGTAGATGCCGACTTCGTCATCGTCGTAGCCCACTGACTTGAGGACATACTTATCGCTTATCGACTCTTCTTTCCTGGCAACATCCTGTGCGACTCTCTCAGGATAGTCATAGATGAGATTCTGAGGAAGGCCAAAGCCTTCTGTCTGCCATGTTGACGGGCAGTTGACCAGAGCCCAGTCGGAATCGTCAAAAGACGTGTTCTCAACACCGAAAGGAACCTCAGACTGGCCGTTCGCAAGATAGAATTTCCAAGTCTTAAGAGGCTTCATATAAGGAGATGCTACTTTGCCGAACTCCGGCATTTCGCGCTCGCCAAAGATATAGTCAAAAGATGAATAAGGCAAAAAGCCGTCATTCGAATATGTGAATTCCAAGACAAAGTACCCCCTTCGATAATTGTCCGATAATAGCCTACTGTGATTGTATCATTTAAAATAAAAGACAAAGTTTCAGGAGCGTTACAAAAACGAAGTAATTCTGTGGTAAAACTACGGCAATCAAAAAGGCGCTGCCGCTTTAACGGCTGCGCCCGGTTTAGAGTTTTAAGCAGTCAGATTTTTGAGGCCTTGGCCTGTTAGTGCCCGCCGGTTCAGCCTGTTAAGAATTGTTGCTTCAAATGTTGCTCTTTGTGTCCGTCTAGAAGGCAACAAATAAGGCAACATTGGCATTGTTGCTCTCTATGTTGCTCTTTTTGTCCGCTTAGAAGGCAACAAATCCTTAACTGAGGATGAGACGCACAGCCTGACTCCGGATCACCAAATCCTTATCAGTACTGGATCCCGCCTACGTACCACTTGCCCTTTATCTTGACGAAGTATACGCGGGCATCAGTCTTGATGACCTCAGGTTCTTTAGATCCGAAATACATCTGCATATGCTGCTCGACATAGACTTCCATATAGACAACGTCGTCGGAGAATACCGTGATATCCTTGATCTCGCCGTTCTTGATCTCGACTTTGCCGTGCTTGGTATAGAGCTGTCTTGAAGAATTCCTCTTGATGTAGCTGAGCTGCTGGCTTCCGCTCGGGAAATACTTATCAAGAGCATATGCTCCGGCGTCCTGTGAGATGTAATTAGCAAAGGTCGAAGCGAACTTGATCGCGAATTCCGAGAGCTCATCCTTGCCTTCGAAATCCTTTATGAATCCGACGCTGTAAGTATCTGTATTCTCATCGTAAACGCACTCGCACTCATGACCTGTATAATCCTTCGCGGTTACGACGGGCTTGGCATATAATCCGGTGATCTGGTAATGTGCTGTGCCCGGGATCTCGGCATAAGGCTTAACGTACTGGTTGAGCTCAGATTCCTCGACCTCGCCTGCGAGATTGGAATCATTGAGTTCCTTGCCGTTTACGAAGATCTTGTATGTTGAAGGTGCGGAAATATCGGCGACTTCATTGGCTGCCGTATAGAACTCGAGCTGGCCTTCCTTCCATGCCTTAAAGCCGTAAGGAAGCTCTTTGTTCTTATCCTCTGCAAGGATTATCTTAGCGACGACAAGGCCGTCGGATGTCTTTACGTAGAATTCGGGATCGCTGTCGGTAGAAGTATCTGCCTCAGCACATACGAATGTCTTGTCCGATATGAGCGAAGTTACATAAGCCTTTACCGTCTCCTCGTTCTCGAAAACAGTCACCTCAGGCTTTTGAGCCATATTCTCCCAGATATATTCAACATCGTGTGCATTGAAATGCGCGGTGACCGCCTCTGCAGTATGGTAAGGCAGGGACGCCTGATACTGCTCTTCGTACTTGGCGGCAAAATCGTTGAATCTTAAGAGGAACCAGGCGATGAAGCCTGTTACCAGAACGAGCCAGCAGACAAGAAAAATGAGAAAGTAGTTAAGCTTCTTGCTCTTCCCGTTTTCATTCGTGCCGTTGTTTTCCTGTTTATTTGCTGAGGACTTCATTTAACCCTCCGCAGGCTTAGCTGCGCCCTCACTGCCCTTCTGGGGCAGGATAATGAATGCAGTAGGCATCTGGCGTGATACTCTGATCGAAGAGCTTGATACGAGTTCCTCTTCGTAAAGCCACATTGCAGAGGACATTCCGCCGTCAAGGTTAGCTGCATTGACTGCGCCGTATTCCTGCATGACCTTAATGAGATCTGCCATCGTAGCGCCCATTGAGGATGTCTTTCTTCCTTCGATAACGAGGAGCAGGATTGCACCGTCTTCTCTCTGGCCGATCGCAGTTCTCGGGTTAAGTCCGCCGCCAGCTCCGCTGTACTTGGCAGCTACGCCGTTTACGATAAGTGCGGGACCAAATGAGACTGCATCTCTTACACCGATATCGAGAGCCTTCTGGGCTGTCATTCTGCCTACTACAAGGACATTCTCGTTCGTAAGACCGTATACTTCATATGTGCCGTTCTTACTGCCCATTCTGAGCTTACCTTCGGAGATAACGATGCCTTCAGGCCAGCCGCCTATGCCCATGCCGTTCTTGTCTTCGTACTGTCCGCCGTTGATACCGCCGACACCACCATACTTATCGATGAGCTGCTTAAGGGTCAAGCCTGCGCCGTTGTGGTTATAGTTGTCGATCGTAGCGACCATGATCCTTGAAGGATCGTAGATTACGAGCATCTTGCCGTGATACATCGGACCGGATACATCGTGCACTTCGATGCCGTCACCGTCTGGATCAAGATCATTTACTGCTGCGGCATCAGCTTCAGACTTCTTTTTCTGTTCTGCTGCCATGGCATTAACGAGTGTAGTATCCGTGATCTCAGAAAAGCCCTGTGTCTTATTGCTGTTTAAGATCGCGTCGATCTCTTCGTCCGTAAGGATCATTCTTGCAAGAACGCCGCCTGCCGAAGACTCCATTACCGAAGGAACGAACTGGTTCCTAAGATGAGGGGAAGGTCCCTTCATGATGATGCCGAGGAATGTATAAAAGCCTGCAAGTACAAGCACAAGTGTGAGAACTGCCGTGCCCATGACTCTTGCGAGATACTTGCCCGTTACTCTTAAGATCTTTCTGGTAAGGAAGGCGTTCCTTGCTTTCCTCTGCTGTTCCATGACTGCGGCCTGCTCTCTTTGAGCCATGCTTCTTGCCACCTGGTCCCTGCCGGATCTTGCCACAGCAGGCTCAGCTCTCTTAACGGGGCGCTGGTCAGGTCTGGAATTATGGGGAACAGAAACTCTTCTGCCCGGATTCTTTACGATCTCGATAGTCGAATCGTCAGGTACTTCTCTATATGTGCGGGGTCTTGATACGACAAAGTCAGTTGCAGCGGGAGCAGCTTCTCTTCCGCTTCCTGCCAGCACCTTGGGTCTTGCCGTGATCTCGATCTTGCGTTGCTCTGATATTTCGACCATGCGGTCAACAAGACCCATGGCCTCTTCCTTGGACATGCCCTTCATACGGGCCATAAGAGCCTCTCTTTTCGAAGGCTCCAGACCGGCTACTATCTTGCGAAATTTAGTAAGATTGTCAGTCTCCATAAATACCTCAAATACATGCAAAAACGCATTTCTTTTTGATTAGTTATTTTGGAGTATAGCATAAGCCTTTTATATAACAGGCGCGCGAAAACGTAATGTCAAGAAACTGTAATATGCCCTATATTACAAGCTTTGTAACATTGTTATGCAAATATAGTGAATCAGCGGGAAACACCGACTATCTTCGGTATGAATCCTATTACGAAATGGATAAGGATGCTTCCCCAGACGGACTTGTTCTTCTCATAAAGATATCCTGTCAGAGCGCAGAGGATCGCAGCGCCGAACATCATCGGAAGCTCATATCCCATGTGGATGACGAAGAAGAACAGCGCGGTCATCCAGACCGTAAAATGCTTGTTGTATTTCTTGCAGGAAGCAGTGATGTTGTCCTCGACGACACCCTTAACGAAGATCTCCTGCAATACCGCGCTGACAGGATAGAACCAGCGCATATATGTGCCAAGATAAAGTCCGAACCAGGGCTTCTCCGCATAACCCGGAACAAAGACATTCTGGACCATGCGCACGACGATGAGGCCTATGATGAGACCTACGCTTATGATGCCGCTGATCAAAAGGTCTTTCTTGACTCTCTCTTTACCGGGATTTAAACACTCGAAATGGATCTTGAATCTGGTGAAGACTGCAAATATCACCGTAAGGATTACAAAGTATCCTTCCATCATTCTGGTAAGGATATAAGCATTGTCCTCTACAAGCGGCGCACCGACCACATGAGGAAATATCTTTATGGCGACAACCTGGCAGGCTACTGATACAAGTAAGAACAGCAGAGTTGATAATGCAGGTGTCAGTCTCTTCCTGATCGTCATCAATAATCTCCCTATAAGCAAAAACTCTTTCTTTTGCAATGATATACGGCAAAAGAAAGAGCTTCTAACGCTTCTTGGTGCTCAGAGACAGAATCGAACTGCCGACACGGGGATTTTCAGTCCCCTGCTCTACCGACTGAGCTATCTGAGCAAGAGTTAGGCCGAACACCTTATAAAGTGTTCGGCCTAATGTTAATGGCGACGCAGAAGGGGCTCGAACCCTCGACCTCCAGCGTGACAGGCTGGCATTCTAACCAGGCTGAACTACTGCGCCGTACCATTGGTGGAAACTACAGGGCTCGAACCTGTGACCCTCTGCTTGTAAGGCAGATGCTCTCCCAGCTGAGCTAAGCTTCCGTTAGCCACACCTTTATTCAAAGCGCGAATGAATTATAAACCGAATACCGAAGATATGTCAACAACTATTTTCAGGAAATATCAAAACTATTGAAAATAATGGCTCAAAGCCTTATAAATCGGGCATTTGCGGAATATAAAAAAGGCGCATCCCTGTTTAAGATACGCCTTTATGGCTGATCATGCACGCTTTTTAGCATCAAGGATCGGCAATATTACTGCCAAAACTATGACCGGAAGGCATCCGAGAAGTCCGAAGCAGTTAGGTCCCAATACCGACAGATGCTGATTACCGCTCTTTAACATGAACATCAGAGGCACGGCAGATGCGTTCATGGACGCATGCATAAGCGAAGGAATCCAGATGCAGCCTGTCTTCTCATAGAGATGATCAATGAGAATGCCGAATGCACAAAGCGTTATGCAGATCATGACAGGTCCCAGGATGGGCTTTCCAAAGTATTCTCCCTCGTAGAAATAATTACCGAGTATTACCAGAGGCCAGTGCCATACGCCCCAGAGAACGCCTCCGGTAAGCTTTCCGGCCACATGACCGAGCTTCGCTTTAAGGAAAGGATACATGACGCCTCTCCACCCTGCTTCTTCGCCAAGACTCGGCAGGATCTGAGATATGGGAAGGGATGTCAGAGACATTACTATAACAGTTATCAGAACAGGAACGGGATCTGCTCCTGCACCGGCGAACACAGATCCAGCCTCCGCGGGCATCATCGCCAGATAAGCGTCCAGAGACACTCCAAACGCGTCTTTGTTGAAAATGAAGAATATCCCTGCTCCGATCCAGCTTAAGATCTGAGGGCCAATCAGAGCGCCTAAAAGGTACTTGAAAGAGAACTTCGGCTTCCAGCCGAGCGCCTTGAAGGGCAGCCTTGCTATGAGGACGGCGATCAGGGGGATGAAGACAGCTATAAATCTGAAGAGCAAAAGGCAAAGGATAGTATTTCCGCCCTTATATGCCAGACCTGCGATCGTTAAAGGTATGTATGCCGCCAAAAATGCGGCCGCCATAAATACACCAAACTTTTTGTTGGTTATCTCATTAGGGTTTATCATGTTGTTTCTCCTTGGGGATCAGAGGTCAGCCGTTTGAATTGCCGAGTTTGGAATGCTTCCACTCTGCAAACTTCTTGAAATTCCTTCCGGTAATGATTATTCCGAGGATCAGTGCACCGAACATTATTCCAAGCAGAACACCTTCTGCAAAGGAATAAAGGAGTGATTCCGTCTCCGGTCCGAAGAATACTCCAAGAATATAAAGCGCGCCGCATACTGTCGCGCAGATGAAGAGTATCTGCATCCTTTTCATAACCTTATTCATGTGATCGTCAGTATAATCTGCTGCCTTGAGCATGGTTTCCTTAAGATCCTTGTCCATAGTCTCGCTTTTCCTTTCGCCATCGAAGATTTCTCTCAGATCGACGTCGTAAAGGTCTGCAAGCTCGACGAGAATGGAGAGATCCGGAAGATTGCTTCCCGTCTCCCACCTTGAGACAGTTCTTCTGGAGACGTTCATCTTATCTGCCAGTTCTTCCTGGGTAAGATTCTTCTCCTTGCGAAGTGTCTTAAGAAATTCTCCGATCTTCTGCTGGTCCATTTCCGTACGCCTCCTTGAGTGATGGCCTGAGTCTATGGTTTTTCGCGCTCGAAAAACAGGACACAAAACGGGCAAACGCCCTGTTCAGGCTAATGAGACATCATTTGTCCCATTATTATTTTCGAGAATAATAGAGATAGATATAGGCATCTGTCTCGCTCTCGATAGAAATTATATATACGATATTCTCTTTGGTATTTTCCTTAAGCGGAGCACCGAGCACCCAGATGAACGAATCCTTCATGGGGTTCGGCTTTATGGTGACATTGGTAAGAACATCAGCCTCGTACTGCTTATACTGGTCGTAATCGAACATCTGACCCAGTCCGCCGTATACGTTTGCAAGTGTGAGGATATAACCTTGCGCATTGCCGTCCTTGATCTTGAGTTTTGCCTCATAAGCCGCGCGCGCATATAGGAATCCTACCTTTTCCATCTTAACGATTTCCAGGTTATTATCCGAGCTGACATCGTAAAGATTGGTCCTTTGGAGCAAAGCACTGTTCCTGTCATAAACAAATCCTACGATCAGAACGATTACAAGGATCACCGTAACTACTACCAGGATAATGTCTTTCTTACTCTTCATAATCAATCAACTCCATATAGCTTCTTGCCGTTATCATAGGTTATTTGCGCCGCTTCATCAATAGTAACGCCCTTGATCTCTGCTATCCTCGCGCATACGAAGGCCACGTGGCAAGGCTCGTTTATAAGCCCCCTGTTAGGCTCAGGCGTCAGATAAGGACTGTCAGTCTCTATAACGATCCTGTCCCAGGGCGTATTAAGAGCCACTTCAGGCGTCTTCTTGTTGTTCTTGAAAGTAACCGGGCCGTCAAAGCCGATGTAGAAGCCCATCTTTACGAGTTCCTGTGAGGCCTCTAACGAGCACGAACAGCAATGGCACACACCGGGAAGGCTCCTGAGCCTCCCCTCTTTATAAAAGCGTCTCAGGATGTCCAGGCAGTCACCTGTCGCATCCCTCTCGTGAAGGATTATCGGAATATCGTACTCATATGCGAGTTCCAGCTGCTTTTCGAATACTTCTCTCTGAACAGATCTCTCGGACAGATCATAGTAATAGTCGAGTCCGATCTCGCCTAACGCCATTATCTTTTGCGTCCTGCGGCTCTCCAGAGCGTTTCTTAAGTACTCTTCGGTATCTTTGGTATACGTTTTTGCTTCATGCGGATGAACGCCTACAGAGGCATACAGAGCAACGTCAGCAAAGCCGTCGTACTTATTTGCCATATCTACTGCGATACGGCTCGTCTCTTCACTGTCAGCGGGAATAAGCACGCTCGTAACGCCGGAAGCCCTGCACCTTTGCAGGACGTCTTCCGTTGTCACGTTATTTGCGTCAAATTTTCTGTCGTAGATATGCGCGTGAGTATCAAAGAACTTGGCGCTGCCGCTGTAGTAAACGGGATCTCTCACGGTTTTGTTACGAGATATCAGAACCCGGCAGTACTGAGTCGTCGAACTCGACAACACGGTAGCCGTCTCCGTACTTAACGGACAAGATCATGCCGTTGCTCTCAAGACCCATCATCTTTCTGGGCTCCAAGTTAACGATCATAGCAAGAGTCTTGCCGATAAGATCTTCGGGCTTATAGTACTTGGCGATGCCGGAGAGGACCTGTCTCTCGCCGAATCCGTCGTCGACCTTAAACTTTAAGAGCTTGTCGGACTTCTCGACCTTCTCGCAGGAAAGGACCTTAACAGCTCTTAAATCAAGAGCAGCGAAGTTGTCAAACTTTGTAAGTGGCTTTAAGGGCTCCAAATCCTTGCCCTTCTCTTCCTCAGCAGGGAAAAGCTTATTGAGCTCGTCGATCTCCTTGTCGATATCGATTCTCGGGAAGAGAACGTCGCCCTTCTTAACTGTAACGTCAGCAGCAAGAGCATGTCTTACCTTTGTGGAATCCCATGTGGTGTTGGATTCGTCAGCACCGATCTGCTCAAAGATCTTAGGTGATGTATGAGGCATTACGGGCTCTAAGAGGATAGCAACACGTCTTATCGCATCGAGCAGGTTATAAAGAACTGCCGCAAGTCTGGGCTTAGCCGTCTCATCCTTTGCGAGCTTCCAGGGCTCGTTCTCGTCGATATACTTGTTAGCTCTTGCAATGACACTGAAGATCTTTGCAAGGCCTTCAGAGAAGCGCATTGTCTCAAATGTATCGGATACAAAATCCGGGAGTGCATCTAACTGCTCGAGCAGATCGTTGTCTGCGTCCGTGAATTCCTTGTCAACAGGAAGCGTGCCGTCAAAATACTTGATGGCCATTGCAACCGTTCTCGAAACAAGGTTGCCCAGGTCGTTTGCGAGGTCAGAGTTGATCCTTGCGAACATCTGCTCATTGGAATAAGGACAGTCAGAACCGAATACCATCTCTCTTAAGAGGTGATATCTCAAAGCGTCAACGCCGTATCTCTCGCAGAGTACGAAAGGATCGATGACGTTGCCCTTGGACTTACTCATCTTGCCGCCGTCAAATGTGATCCAGCCGTGGCCGTAAACCTTCTTAGGAAGGGGCTCGCCCAATGCCATGAGGAATGCAGGCCAGATGAGCGAGTGGAATCTTACGATTTCCTTTGCCATTACGTGCATATCAGCAGGCCAGTACTTCTCATAGTCATTGTAAGTATCGTTCATGAAGCCGAGCAAGGAGATATAGTTCGTAAGAGCGTCCATCCAAACATAGATGTAGTGACCTTCGTCAATCGTTACCGGGATGCCCCACTTAACGCTTGTTCTGGATACACAGAGGTCCTGAAGACCCGGCTTGATGAAGTTGTTGATCATCTCATTAACTCTGGACTTAGGCTCAAGGAAATTCTTCTCAGGATCAAGAAGCAGCGCCTCAAGCTTGGGAGCAAACTCTGAGAGCTTGAAGAAATAAGCCTCTTCTGAAGCTTCTGTAACTTCTCTGCCGCAGTCAGGGCACTTGCCGTCAACGAGCTGGCTCTCTGTCCAGAAAGATTCACAAGGTGTACAGTACTTGCCCTTGTACTCGCTCTTATAGATGTAGCCATCATTGTAGAGCTTCTCGAACATGTTCTGAACGGTCTTGATATGGTAATCGTCAGTAGTTCTGACGAATCTGTCGTACTTAATGCCGAGTGTTGCCCAGAGCTTCTTGAAGTTTGCGACGATATCGTCAACATAGGCCTTAGGTGTAACACCCATCTCCTGTGCCTTCTTCTCGATCTTCTGGCCGTGCTCGTCTGTACCTGTGGAGAACATTACATCATAGCCCTGCATTCGCTTCATTCTCGCGATAGCATCGCATGCGAGAGTCGAATAGCAATGTCCGATATGCGGATTGCCCGACGGATAGTAGATCGGTGTCGTGATGTAGAATGTCTTCTTTTCTGCCATGATGTTCCTCCTCGCGCGTATATATTATTAGTCTGCGCGTAATTAAAAGATTATAGTTATTTATCCCGATGTTTTCAAGGCGCAGGGACTTTATCCGTTCATAAAGCTGAAACCGGGCATCTTATGCGCCCGGGCATCGTTCTCTGATAATACCGCCGTTTAAAGATCAGAGTTCGCTTGCGATCTTATAGGCTTCCTTCTTGTTCATGCCTGTAAATTCAGACACTACGGCGGCGATGTCCTTTGAAGACATGCCCTTCTCCTTCAGCAGAGCAATAAGAGCCGTGCCGTCGCCGGCTGCCACCATTGCCTTCTGTTCAAGGGGCTCTATGCAGATGCAGAATTCGCCGCGGGGCTCGTTAGAGCCATAATAAGCGACTGCCTCAGACACGGTCATGCGGAGGACTTCCTCATATTTCTTGGTAAGTTCGCGGCACAGAGCGATCTTTCTACCGCCAAATCCGGTTTCAACAAGTTCATCGAGGAGCTTCTTTAAGCGGTGCGGAGCCTCGTAAAGAACGATTGTCTCCCCTATCAGTGTCAGAGCCTTCAATCGCTCTCGCCTCTTTGAACCCTCCGAAGGCAGGAAGCCTTCAAAGTGGAAATATCTTGTATCAAGGCCCGAAATGCTCAAAGCCGCTGTAACAGCGGATGGTCCCGGGATCACGCTCACTTCAATGCCGTTTGAAGCTGCAAGTGACGCAAGATCTGCACCGGGGTCGCTTATCGCAGGCATTCCGGCATCGGACACCTGTGCAACAGTAAGGCCCTGCTTCAGAAGATCGAGGATCCCGTTGCCGCTTGCGGCCTTGTTGTGCTCGTGGTAAGCGATCAGGCGCTTGCCCGTGATACCGAGCTGGGATAAAAGGATCCCGGTGACTCTTGTATCCTCACATGCAATAACATCAGCGCCCTTCAGCACTTCGCATGCTCTGGGCGACATATCATCGATATTTCCGATGGGTGTTCCGACTAGATAAAGCAATCTGAGTGTTCCTCCTCATATATGTGTGCTGCTCTCGCGGTGAGAGCAGAAGAACCTTCTTCGTTAATGAACAAAGGGGCCAGCGCCTTGAATTCGGCATTCGGTGCGCCCTTCTTCCCTGCGATCAGGGCAAGAAACGCATCCTTGGAAGCATTTGCGTGGACTGTAAGCAGTCTTACAGGAGTTATCTTGTATTTCGAATACAGCGAAAAAACTTCGGGCACCCTGTCCGGGCTTATGCACATGACCGCGTAACCTCCGCTTGTGCGTGTGCGCAAAGACTGAACGCGGATAAAATCCTCCAGAACGCCGCAGTCAGCAAAGCGTGCTGCCTTCTCGTGTTCCGGCTTTACAGAATCTGTAACCGAACCCTTAGTACCGTCATAGAAAGGCGGGTTCATGAAGACCACATCGTAGGCCTTGTCCTTTACTGAGGAAGGAAGATCGCGCAAGTCGCAGTTATATGCGGTGATACGGTCAGATAAGCCATTAAGCTTAATGTTTTCGCAGAACACCTTATAAGCCAGTTCAACGAGCTCGACACCGTCCACATGCGCATTCTTGCAGCGCGCGGATGCGAGCAGGGATACTCCTCCCGTACCACTTCCCAGTTCGAGCATCTCGCAGGGCTTACCGCGGCGCACAAAGCAGGAAGCGAACCATGCCAAAAGAACGCTTGCAGTATCAAGCTTATAACAGTCTTTGTGCTGCAAGAGCATAAGCCCGTCGCGCCCTAAAGATTCGGGCACGATAAGCTCGCCATCGATGTTTACTGCCAAAGAATCAGACAATTGTCCTTACCGCCAATCATTAAGAGTTACAAGATATTATACATTTATTTGCAAAGCACGCTGTCGTCACGCATTGCAGTTATAGAATTGCGCAGCTCCCTGAATTCACCCTCGATCTTTTTGTTGCGGACCTGGAACGGATAAGACTTGCTAACAAGGTCTTTTCTCTCTTTTTCCCTTTGGAGCCTGAAGTCCTTGCCATGGAAAGCCTCGTGCATTACGGCGGTGTTGGCATCAAAAGCATTGACCTCGCTGTCGATCTCAGAGATCTTCGCTTTGGCTTTCCGGTACTCTTCACAGTAGCGGATCAGCTTTTCGACGTTCTCGAAAAACGGCACGTTATGAACAGAAGCATGCTGCTTCGCCTCTTCGAGGCGCCTTTGGGCCGCTTTGAAGCTTGATTCATCAATATCATCGGTAAGATCGATATCGCTGATCCTGGTCCAACCGCCCTCGCAGAGGACACGTCCGAGAAGAGCTTCAAAATCAGAAGGATGCGCCATGAGAATATTGGAGAATCTCTGGTTGGCGTCGTCATAATAACCTGTATTAAGCGCGTTCAGAGCCTTTTCCATGGGAAGGCCGAAGAACAATGAGATTCCATATGCCACACCGCAGTGATCGCACTGATAGACACGCTTATCTTTGTTGAGAGCAAGTTTTGCAGCGCACTTTGAACAGATGACGATCTCAGAAGGATCAATATCCTCATAACTGACAGGAGTCTTATCAGCCGGAGTACTCTCAGGCTCTTTAATCTTCTTTATTCTTTCGGCTGCCGGATAAAGAGCCCTCATTCTGCGGTACTCTTCATTGTATCTGTTAAAGACCAACCTGATCCTGCCTTTGTAAGAACTCGCAATATCATCAACAGGTTTGTAGTTCTTATCCTTCACAAGATCGATTATCTTTATGACTGCAAAGGCCAAAATGACAACTACAAACGGCAAAATCAAGATCATCTCTGAATTCTCATCTTGCGCATCTGAGAATTTGTCATAAATGGCATATGCTACGAACAGACCGATACAAAAGAGGCCACACATTATTGCCGGATAGAAGTCTATCCTGTTTAAGGTTCTTTCCCTTTGATAGTCCGAGACCAGCTTTTTATTTACTTCACGGCCTGTCTTATCGGATAACAGTTCTTTTTCTTCTGTCTTAAGTCTTTCCGCTTCCGTTTTAATGTTGATAAGTTCGTACATCTTGTTGAAGTATAATGCTTCACTCTTGTCAGAATTCTTCTTGGCATTAAGGATCGTTTTCCTGACCTTTACCGCATCATATTCCGGAAGTAAATCAGGAATTTCCAAACTGTTGGGGGAAGAGATATTCAGCTCACAGAGAATGACTCCGAGGTGCGCTTCAAAGTTCTTTGGTTCATACTTAAGAACGGCTTTGTATTTTTCTCTTGCCGCATCGAAAGATTCGTTCTTAAGCAAAGACTTAGCCTGCTCCATTACTTCATCGCCATGGAAATCCAGCACATCAAACGCCGTCCCGCAGAACGGACATTCAAAAAACTCCTGATCCGAATCGAAATTCAGGATGCCTGCACACTTGGAACATGTGTAGCTCTTTAATACTGCCATTTCTTATCCTCACTGCCGCTTGATCTCAGTTCTTTATATTCACGTAAGAGCTTATCTTTAAGTTCTTCAAATTCAGTCTTGATTTTTGTTTTCCTGAGGAGCTCCTCTCGCCTCCACAATATGTAATCAGGCTCATTTTCAGGGTGGGCATCATTAACGTCTTTGCTGTTTTGGCCTGACTTTTTTAATCGTGAGATCTTCTCAAGTTCTTCGTTAAAAGTATCGACAGCATGCGAAGTTTTCTGATAATCAAAAATGAGACTGATCAGTCTGCTCACATTCTCCATAAAAGGTCTGTCGTCTTCAGCAGAATGTGCAACGGCATCAGCTATGCGGTCTTTTAAATTATTCATGCGGACATCCGTGAAGGCTTGTTCTGTCAGGACTATATCGCCCATCTTCTTCCAACGACCGCCCAAAAGCACCC